>Ga0307512_10000293_pt1 | contig 72107 bp, 71 predicted proteins | sample 14_EM_MG_FD_200267 | JGI IMG/M metagenome (GOLD analysis project Ga0307512, IMG submission 200267) | Populus trichocarpa ectomycorrhiza microbial communities from riparian zone in the Pacific Northwest, United States - 14_EM | ecosystem: Host-associated > Plants > Roots > Unclassified | place... | reverse complement strand
TGGACTAACACTCCTCAATCCTCATTGATGCTCCTCTGTGTGGATTGGCACTCCAATATGTCATTCCACACTGCATACCCCCTCCCATCATTTTGGGGCTCCTTGGTTATTCTAGGTGCTACTGAATTTCCGTCAGCGCTACTCAGCCAAGACTTGGTGCTGCTCTATTTCATTCCGCATTTCTTTGACCCTCTTTTTAGCTCTCCTCCACAAGTATGGGTGCTCCTCGATCTCTGTCGGTGCTTCTCAGCCTAGATTTGGCGCTTTTCTTTGTCATTCCACACTCCTCCATCTCCTTCTGTGTACTCCTCTTTTCCACACAGCACTCCCCATCTGGCGCTCCACTTTTGCTGGTAGTTGCTCCCCTTTTTCATTTGAATATATCATATTGCCTTTCAAACTCCAATCTAAATTTGCAGCTGGCTAATATCTCATTACATATTTGTTAGATATCACGTATTGAGCAAAACTACATTGGGATTCAATTTTATCCACTCCCCAGATACGGATAATCAGCAAATACTAGGAGTAGCTCCAACTTCTTTACGTTGTAGATGAATTTTGCATTCCTGCTTTCCTTGGCCCAGATGAGATGGGAAATGTAGCAGATGACATTGACACCGTGATTGATTGATAGGATTCAATTCCTTAGTAGGGTTATATGTTTGGTGTACATGCATTTATGTTTGAATCACTTAACATTTTCTTTCGTTCCCTAATGTAGCAAGGCAAAAAATACAATGTTAAGGAAGATGATAGCTAGTATGATTCAGAAGTGACAATGAACAATAATCCATGCATTATATTCACTGATGAGTAAAATTGATTACATGTGTACATTCGGAGAGTCCAAGACAACACCTGCAGTCCTCCAAATGAATATTCATAACACCCTGGGCATCTCTCAGAGTTTGCTTGTGATTCCCGCATTTGTTCAGCGACACTCCCAGGTGCACCCAAAGTTCTCTCCAGCACTCAGACGTGTTCCCAAACTTATCACAATCTCTCCCACGGTAGTCCTGCACCAGTTTTTGAAGGTCCCAGTTACTTCAAAGGTTAGTTGGAATGCCCTCCTAAGGTCTGATACTCACCTGAACCTGATGCTTCTAAGTTCACACTCCATATTCTCTCAGACACTGCTTGAGGCTCCTAGTGACTAAAATGCATTTTGCTGATGTACTGTATAAGTTATTAGAATATTAGTATCTCTTTAACAGCTTGATAGTATATTCAATAGAATAATCACCTTATATTCTAATTCTTGATTTCAAGTAGTTTCACACTAAATGAAATAGTAAGCAATCCCAATTGATAATATAAAGAAATGTGAGATGAAATTACCTGAAGACATTACCATATAAAAATATCAAATTACCTCTATAGAGTGAAGATTGTAAGATGTATTAGTTTACATGTATGTGAGTCAATACTGAGTTTTTTGAAATAATTTCCGCTCTATTTGTACTTACTACAGCCCAAAGTTGAAGCTGATTCAATTTGATCTAGATTATTACCACCTTGATTCATATACTCTTGTTCACTTTATACTATAAATTTTGCCTAACTTACTTAGTACCCTATATAAAGTGTATTTCTTTTACCATAAACTCTTCTTTCTATGCAAATGCAGTCCAAACTTGCAGTGTAGAAACTTTCACCAGGTTGATCTGTAAACTTTGTATAAAGCAATATCTCCAGGCTCTCTCACAATTCCATTCCCTCACAACACTATTTCCTTTTTGTCACTTCCGTTTTCGTCTTACTGCAATTGAGAGCCTGATTCGAGGCCAGCAGGATAATACTTAATAAAAGAAATATCAAATATACCGAAATCAACTCAAGATAGAAATGGTACAAGTACAAGAAGACACCAGAAACAAACGCCATTATATGGAGGATCAAATGAAGCAAGAATCTTTTAATCTACAAACCCCCATAAAAGTCACCCTCGTCAGCAAGGAAGCTAGCTGCATCCTCTCCCATCCTTTTCATGAACTCTTCGTCAACTGAATCCTGATCAGCAAGAAACTCCATGCCCTCATTGTCGTCGCCAGTGAGATCGATTGGCTCTGAAACGGTGTGTGCTGTGTGAGCATTTATATTGGCAGGGGTAGGCTCAGTCGATTGATGTAATCCCAGGGTCTGCATATTGTTCTCAATCGTGCCTGCAACATTTTCCTGTACTAGGAGCGGTGTGAAAAGGAGTTGGCTCGGTATTGCCTTGTTGAACGCTTGATGACGGTGTTCGTAACGTCTCCAACCCAAAGTGGCTCCAGCGCCTCCGGTACCCATCTCATTCATCCTCGATCCAGTAGAGTCCCATTCCTCGCTGTTTATGCTAGCAGTTTCTGCTAACTTCTTAAACTTTTCAAGACCATGGACTATCCGGAATAAACTGGACCCTGGGTACCATCTGCCCTTGATATCTTCTAGCTTGACTGTGATATTGGTCGAAATTGATGTATACGTCCAATACGGTGCGGCTGGATCGGAGGCCGAAAACCGTGCCCGAGCTTGAAGATCCCCGAGGACTGCGGATGGGAGTCCAGGCGGAGGTGGAACCGAGTGAGGGTGGTTGGTGAGACGGAAAATGTCGCCAGTAATGGTGACTCCTGAATCGCGACTTCTGACGCCGACGGGAGCTGGCGCAAGGTCCTGAATAGATGAGACTACCATAATTTCACGGCCAGTAGAGAAATTCGGATTAGTGGATGTTTTAATTCGAACCGCATCTCCAACCCAGAAGCGCTCAGCACCGTAATAAACACCCGAGTAGTGGTTCTGGTTTGTTAACTTCTCGATTAGGGTGTAGGAGATGTCGACATCGCGTGACTTCAAGATACTAGCATCGACTTCAAGCGATCCAGAACGACTCTCTTGCTGCCATGGTAAATTTTCATAAGCGACTCTATTGTCGGTATCGAGATTCCGGTTTGTCACTGGTGGTGTACTCCAGGCAACCCATGGACGAAGTTGTACAGAAGGAATGTCATTGTGCGCAGGGGTTTGTTCGCAGATCAACGGGGATTGCAAGGGGTGAATCTTGTAATTACTCGTTGAAACGGCCGGAACTTCTGTCACAACGCCTATGGCCCAATGAGGACCCGTTTGAAACCAAACTTGCTCCCCGAGACGATAGATAGAGAGACCAGGGAACTGTAGGTCATGTTCTCGTTCGCGGTGTGTAGCGCTTGACAGAAGGATGCTCTCTGAGACAACTGGTTGGGTGTGAATGGGGGGAAATGAGCTGATAGTAGGAGTAGATAACGCTCTAGAAACGACAGTATTCGCATTGCTGGGGGTAGTAGGCGGGGTAGTAGATGGGGCTGAACGGTGACTCATGGGAACCTGTGTCCTCGCTCCCGCCGGCACGGCTACAGGAGCTGGCTGGCCAGAATTGATTGGAATGGCCGCCGGTGCTGTTGCGGGTGTGGCCGACGGTGATCCTGCAGTCACTGGCCCTCCCTTACATGCATGACACGCGCAATTCGCTGGGTTCTTTGTCTCGTCGGTTGCTAGCCATTTCACATGGACAAGAAAATCGCCAGGCGAGCGAAACCTTTTACGTGGCCCCTTGGGATGGCCATACAGATAAGTGTCTCTTCGAGCCTTTCCGCCACCGTTTCCCTAAATGGTTATCTTCATTAGAATCCTGCACAAATTAGGAGGCACATAGGAAGTGGGTGAACGTACCGGCACGCGAACTTGCTCATACAATCTGTAACCATCAGGCAACTTGTCGAAAAAGAACTTTTTGCCCTCCCTGATTTCGCTTATCACATTCGGATCGGTGCAGCTGGCTACGATACCCTCTGCCAAGATCCTCAGCCATTCCATCTCCTTCTTCTCGAATCGGGCGACGGGTCTCATGTAAGTTTGCGCGCCGTTATCGTCTGGAGTCATGTCCAACATGTCGGGGGTGGGTCCATTGACACCGTCCTGCCAAACCTCGGTTCCATCTGAATAGTGGAGTTTCAAGAACCTGACTCTAGGGTCTTGACCAAGGTCTTGAGTAGCAGTACTGATAGAGCCAGCGGATCTTTTAGTAGCATTTCCGCTGCCGTAGGTGTTGGTGGGAGCCTTTCGTTTAACCATGTCGGTGGGAGGTGACAGGAGTTGCACAGAAGGAGACGCCATCGTGGAAGAAGGGGAAAAGCCCAGAGGAAATACCCTATGTCGAGCTTCGAAGTGAGGGTATTATGTCGTCGAGCGTGTCATCAGTGGATGATGGGATGTTTGGATGATGCGCTGAGCTGCAGCGTGGGATTCCGTTCAGGAATAACTGCTTGGCACATGAGCATTTGGATTGCGACTAGACGTCGAAGACAAAGAGTCGAGCCTACGCGTTGGCACTTGTATTCCTAGATAATCAATAATCAATGGATGTGGTCAGTGAAGACGGTATTCGTTTGCCTCTACTGCGTCGTTTCGATGTGTTTGACGAACACGAGCAGAAGAACGTCGAAATCTTCCTCTTGTAGCCTAGCCGCTAAGGTGACACAAACGACAGGGCGTCAAACATCGTCTACAAATCACCAATTCAATACTTAAGTAAGTATCATAAGGGTACCAGTTTGTTCCAACTGGATTGTATTGTGAAGCGATTTAGAGGTGAACAAAGAGAACTGGAGACAAGATCAATTGTTCGTCGCTAGATGCTTAGCGGAGGTGAAGGAAGCTTAGTCATCCTAGCAACTAACTGCATCATTGAGTTACTCCTCACCATTAAACTCATTGTTTTGATCTCTTACATCCAACCATTGTCCTCTTTATCTCACCTTCCATTCCAACACGCTGGGGGTCACTATCACACTGATTCAACGCTCTATTTCTGAGAATGGCTTACCTAGCTTCAATCTACAAAGCATCCGCCGTGCGACGTGCTGTAAAAGCAAACTTCTTCTCTCCGGATGAGCCGTCGCTCATTGTCGCGTATGACATACCAGTCTACGTCGAACTGCGGTTGTCAAGCTACTGACCTTACACTCAGCAAAGCCAACCGCGCAGAAATATACACCCTCTCTACATCCGGCCTTTACCTACGAAACTCCTTCACAGTCTACGGCAGCATAAACTGCCTACTTACCTTACGGCCTTCTAATTCCCCCACAGATCATCTCTTTATTACCACCGATCACAATGACTACTTCACTGTGTCATGGGACCGCGAGCGTGACACGATTCGTAACGAACGCACTGCTCAGGATGTCGCCGACCGTTTCCTCCGCGATGCACCGGGAGGACCACGATATATAGCCGATCCTGGGGGGCGCATGCTAGGAGTACACGTCTATGAGGGGTTATTCCTAGCCATACCATTCGTATTGGCAGAGAAGAAGGGGCGCAGAAAGACAACATCCAAGGGGGAGATTGGAAATCTGGACGAACATTCTGCAATCAGAATGAAGGAGCTCATGATTATTGATATTGCATTTCTGTATGGAACCGACGTGCCGGTGTTGGCAATACTACATAGAGACGGCAAGCCGGAAACTGCCCAGCTATCGACATACCAGGTTATTAAATCCGGAGGTGTATGCGAGCTGCAGGAATGGGAGATCAAACATAGCAATCTAGAAGCTGCGGCGAAGATGTTGATTCCGCTACCTGAATCGCTGGGAGGTGTGTTGGTTGTGGGGGAGCATATGGTGGTGTATCTATCAGCACTAGGGGAAAGTGCTCGGACTGTCAAGAGTCCATTGGTCGAGCCTACAGTGTTTCAAGCTTGGGGAATGGTTGATCGCCAGAGATATCTACTCGGCGACGAGGTAGGAAAGCTGAAGATGCTTTTCCTAGAACTAGATGAAGATGATAAGATTGTCCACATCAAGGTTGAGACGATCGGCGAAGTAAGCACTATTATAATCCACCACCATTATATCAGGAATCTGACAAGTATGAGAAGACCTCAACCGCCAATACGCTGATATATCTGGACAATGGGCATGTATTTGTCGGCTCCCAGCACGGAGACTCGCAACTGGTCAAATTGTCCCCTCAAGATCCGAAATGCCAGGTTATCCAGAGTTTTACCAGTCTTGGACCTATATTTGATTTCCAGATCGTCGGTGCGAGCCATTCCAGTACAGAAGACCAGCATCAGTATAGTTCCGGGCAAACCAAGATAGTATCCGGTTGTGGCGGTTTCTCAACAGGAGGTTTACGCTCTATGAGGAGTGGTGTGGGATTGAAAGATTCCGCCATCTTGGGAGATATGGAGGGTGTCAGGGGGTTGTGGGCTGTCAAGACTGATGCTGCCAGCGAGTACGTTCGCCCTCCCTATCAACATTTGATAGTTGCTAAAGCGGAGTCCAAAGGTTTGATGACACACTGGTGGTCTCGTTCATTGATGAAACTAGGATATTCAGGTTCGACCCCGACGGTGAGGTTGAAGAACTGGACGATTTCAAGGGATTTTGCCTTGATGAAGAGACTTTGATTGCAATAACTTTAACTGAAGAGAAACTACTACAAGTTACACCCGCTCGGATAACGCTGATCGATGCAGAAGGTGGCACGGTTCTTTCAGAAGTCACTACCACATCCAAAATCACTGCTGCCAGCGCCAACCATGAAAAGCTCGTTTGCAATGTCGGAAACAATTCAATCGTTGTTTACGATATTCTGCATGAGCTGAAGGAGATCAAAAGCCGAACATTTGAGAACGAAATCGCTTGCCTTTACGCGTCATCAGCGTTCCCAGAGATCTGTACAGTTGGTTTTTGGACTGTGGCAGCAGTTTCACTACTATCACTACCTGGATTGGAAACACTTATAGAGGTGTCACTGGGTGGGGATACGGCTGGTGTCACCATTCCGCGCTCAGTAGTAGTTGCGCAGGTACTCAAGAATCAGCCTCCAAGTTTGTTGGTTGCCATGGGGGACGGAACGCTATACACTTTCTCCGTGGATGGCAAGAAGAACTACGCGCTCTCACAAAAGAAGGCCATTGCATTGGGAACACAGGCGTTTTACTTCCAAGTAATTCCTGGGGAAAATGATACTGTCAGCGTATTTGCGGCCTGTGATCACCCCAGCCTTATCTACAGTGATGATGGCCGCCTTGTATACTCTGCCGTCACCGCTGAGAATGTCACAAATCTGAGCCCTTTCAACGCGCAAGCATTTCCTTCATCAGTGGTTGTCTTGGCAGACGGAGAGCTCAAAATCTCGAATGTCGATCCGGCGCGGAATATCCACGTCAAGACTCTCAGTATTGGGGATGTTGTACGGAGAGTCTCGTACTCGAGGGAACGACAGACATACGGGATTGTTACAATACACTCGTCTATTGAAGTATCAACCGGAGAAGAGAGATATACCTGCTATGTGCGCGCGGTTGATGATGCTGAGTTTGCTGTTATGGACTCTTACGAGCTGCGAGAGCGTGAGCTCGTCGAGTCCATTCTTTGCGCTCGGCTTGACAATGGTGACGGAACAAAGAACGACAAGTTTTTGGTCGGGACAGGGTTTCAACCAGGCGCTGAAGACGATGACGAGGATCTGGAATGCAAAGAGGGCCGGATGCTCATTTTTGAGTTCTCGGAGGATCGGAAACTCAAACTGGCCGCGGAACTGAAGGTTAAGAGTGCTGTCAAGGCTATGGACATGGCTGGAGACCATATTGTTGTTGCTCTGAATAAGACGGTCAGTTCAAATTTCATTATTGCTTTAGTGCCTATAAGCTGACAACTAATAGGTTGAAATCTATTCATACACATACACTATAACTCCCACCAAGCCTGAATTAACTAAACTCACCTTCTACCGCTGCCACAGCGAGCCCGTCGATCTGGGCGTAATGGGCAACATAATTTCGGTCGGAGACCTAATGAAGGGCCCATACATCCTTGAATTCACCTCACCTGACCTAAAATTGACCGAAGTGGCACGTACATACCATACTCTCTGGAGCACAGCCGTAGACATGATGGACAAGGACACCGTCATCAACGCGGACGCAGAGGGCAACCTCAGCATCTGGCAACGTGATGACGCACTGCTAGTCGCCGACCAGAAGCGTCTGCGTCTTATTGCCGACATGCGCATCGGGGAGATGATAAACCGCATTCGCCGTGTCGATGTGCAGCCGCTACATCTGGTTCGCGATGCACCGCTGCAGCCTACTGCCTATATAGCTACCGTTGAGGGGAGCATCTACCTGCTCGCAAAGATCTCGGATGCGAAGACACAGCTACTGCTACAGCTGCAGACAAATCTGGCAAAGGTCGTGGTGAGCGTGGGCGAACTGGAGTTTAATCGCTGGAGAGCCTTCTCGACTCCGACTAGAGTTTGCGAGGAACCGTATCGTTTTGTGGATGGTGACTTTGTGGAGAAGTTTCTGACTCTCCCTGAGGATGCGGCGGAGAAGGTGTGTAAGGGTGTTGACAATGATATTTATGCCCTAGGCGCCAGTGTGGAAGAGGTGAGGAGTTTGGTGGAGAGCTTAAAGACGTTTCATTAAATGGTCATTGCGTTGGGGCTGTACATACTGGTTTCATTATCTATGGTTTGAATGATATGGATACGTATTTAAGCATATATGATCCTTCTTCAATCATGGAACCATATTATAGCCCAATCAAACAACCATATTGCAGCCATAGGTTAATAAACGCCAGTCTGCAGAAAAACACCAGCACATTGGTTGAAACATTTGAATATAAAGGGTCAAAGTGAAACTAAAAATAAGGGAAGTATATAAAAGACCAAACGCCAGTTTCCTCAATAACAAACTCATCATAGAGTAGCGCAAATAGAGGAAACCACCCAAATAACTCATCATCAATGAAGTTAGCAATTCGTAGAGCTGTGACCCAATCAATATCAACGATAATCCACTCAGCCTTCTATTCGTACATCAAACTCTGCCCCATTTTCTCACTCGAATCCAGTAACCTGCGGAGAATGTTAGTCTGACAACCCTGAAGAATATTGGATCAACTCACGAATACTGTTTGGTAAGAACACACTCTCCGCCTCTTTCCATATCCACGTTGTAAACGTAAAAATCCCCATCGCTGGTGACGACCATGATCTGTGGGCTCGTACTGCTCAATGCAACAACACTTTTAACACCTGGCTTCTTTAACTTGACGAACGCAAAGTCTCGAGCCGGTTCCCACATTTCCGTCACAGCGTTCGGCAGGTACCCCCCGGCCGCTCCAGCCAGCGTTCGACCTATGCTTTGGGAGGAGCGCCGGATCATCGAACCAAATGTACCCGCTCCATTCCGACGTTTTGCTTGCACCTCGTACTGCTCAAAGCCAGCTCTTGCCAGACCCGCATGGTTTGACGGTGATGATGATAACGAACCCGTCGGCGAGTACCCATCGCTTGCCGTTTCTCCACTGTGCGAGGTTTGTGCATTAGAAGATGCCGGGGAGCCGCCGAGTCGGAATATATGAACCGTTTCCGTTGCAGATGATATGCACAACAAAGAGGACACCAAGTTGAAAGACATGGAAAATATCCGCGACGGATATGTGCCCCTTCGAAATTGGTAAAGCTTTTGTGCATCTGGAACGCTGAATACTCGAATTATGGTGCCTTTGTCAGATGCTGTAGCTAGAAGAGTGCCGTCGTTGTTTAGAGCTACGTGGGAAAGGGGTGACTTGTGGGCTTCAACCACATTTACTGCTTCGAGCTTCAAGGCATCAAACAAAAGCACATCGCCTGTCAGTGGAGACGGTTGGCCGGCGGTCGGTGGTGCATGAGATGGCGGAGAAAATGGCGACGGGTTCGATGAAGTAGGTCGCGGGTATGCTATATAACATTTTTCAGAGGACGGAGATAGAGAGCAGATGGCTATATCGAACCTATCAGGATAGAATCCAGCAGTACAGGGATTAGGACATACCATTCGGGTTTGGCGAAGTCTCAATTGTGTGCAGCAGCTTCATGTTGCTGATGTCGTAGACATATATTTGCTCTTCCAGGACCACTATCAAACGTTTCCGATTCAGCTTAACTGCTAATATAGAGGTAGGAAATGTAAGCTCGCAAATCGTTGTCTGTCGCTGTTTGAAAAGTTAGCTAAAAGAAGCTCTACGTAATATGAATTCGCAGGCAAGAAAGACAATCGGAGTGACCACGCTGAATGAACCTCAGAGCGAACCTTCGTATTCGTTATCACAAGCCGGCGGGGAGAGAATATGAGGGCAACTAGTGACGTGCTAAAGAGCATTTCGATAATTGAAACATCTCCCTCCTTATTCTCGTACACATTTCGGAAAGGATCGCAGTTGTATATCCGGTAGCCGTTGTGAGTTCCCACAGCAAGACAGGAATAGTCCTGATTGAAAGTAACGAAGTTCATAGCATTGGTCATGGCGTCTGTCGGTTGCGCAGTGTTTTATGCTAGGACACCTGCAAGAGCAGCGGGGATTGTAGAAGTTGGTGCCGGTACCGATATATACGTGGATAAAAGCCGCGTATTGGGATATAGAACGGCGGGGTGTACTTCAACCGAGAGCTTTCAAAAGGTGTGAGAAGTGTGGGTGAGGACCAATATATTCTGGAGCTCGTGTAATTGACTGTGAGGGCGATGGTGTTGGTACTGGTTTAAGATTGAGTATGCAGTTCAGTAGAGAATGGACGATTGTGTGATGATAGCGATGATAGTTGGCAGCAGCAGTAGTTATTGGCTTTTCCCTTCAGTGACGATGGTGATGGGAGGAACGTGATGTTTCAACAAGCAAACGAACAGACAAGAGTGGCTGGGGAAACTGAGCAACCGGAGCAATCGACGCTAATCCCGGCATTGTTGGCTGCATTCGGATGATGCCGTGCTACGCTGGGAATCGCCCTGGTTCTTCACTTGAACCACTGATCAAAGTATCTTCTAGTGCGTGTTGCTGCGAAAAGGTACTTCGTAGAGTACTTCAGATAAGCTCTCATCGGTGCTGCCTCTGTTGCCGCGCATAGTGCACTCAAAACCACACCGTTCCACAGCTTGATGATGTCTCAACCCATGCTCCGTCAAAAGAGAGCGGTCTCGGCCCTTGACTCTCGACCTGTTTCTCTAGTCCCCGCCTGCTACCACACCGCTCTTAGATTAAGTGCATCTTCGTTATCCCCGTCTCCTCGCTGCTTGCGAGAACGTTAGAACGATCATGCGGCGAATCCCCCACCCTCCCTCTCCTACTTTCCCATCCACCCATCTCATATCGACTTCTGTACCAATAAATATTCCAATCACCAATCACCAATTACCAGTCAGGAAGGATTCTTGCGAAGAAAAATGTCTACGCCAGATCCTGACAACCCTACGAGTTCTGTCAACAACGATCGCCAACTGAAACCATCACCACCCACCTCCATCACCCCTAGCAAGAAGAAAGGGAAACCGAGTCAAAAAGAGAGACTGGATGCTGCTGTGATCGGTGTATGTGTTTGATCTTGTGCTGCAAAACCTCTACGCTCTTCTGTCCGGTTTTGATACACGCTGACAAACGGGTGCCATCTTGAAACATAGACAAATAACAGTTCAATCGTCTCAAAACGCAGCGTGGAGAGACTATACTCAAAGGATAATGAGCACCAGTTTCTTCGTTACTTCGTCAAAAAGCCACAACGCAGGTCTCCAATTGTATGTACAATTTCCACGGACAGCTAGTGTGTACTGCCCTAAACCGTGGTGAAGATCAACAGGGGATACTGGGTGCGGATGCAGGCTGTCGAATATGTAGTGCATTGGTTTCTGCACGACAAGCTGCCACGCCTGCCTGTACCGAAGAAAAAAGTTGTGATCAACTTGGGATGCGGATAGTTGGTACTCCTTCTAACACTGTAGTTCGCCTGTTGAGACACCCGCAGCAGTTTGTATATTATATTGGGTTCGATTCTAACGTTAAGCAGTGATCCCTTGCCATTCCAATTCCTTTCAAAGGAGAACCCAAATACTGAAGTTCTTTACGTTGACATCGATTACCCCGAGTTGGTAACTATCAAGGCTTCTATTGTAGCTCAGACTCCCGAGCTACACGGCCTCCTCACAGAGATGCAGCATCACCCAACTCCTGTGGACCATGTTCACTATCAGAGCAAACAATATCTCGCACTCGGGTGCGATCTGAGAGATGTTCAGACACTCCAGAGACTATTTGAACACCATAGGCTAGTGGACGCTGCAATCTTCTTCACCGCTGAGGTTTCCCTTACATATATGGCTCGCGATTCTGTTGACGCGCTTGTGCAATGGGCGGCGAATTTGCCTGATGGTAACTGAGATATCTTACCCTACTGTGCTCCGCTCACCATTGCTGCCAGCACGCTTTTCTATTCTTGAACAGATCCTTCCATCTGGCCCTCATCATCCGTTCGCTCGGACCATGCTCAAACACTTCGAATCACTCTCCACCCCGCTCAAATCAGTCTCCGCATACCCGCAGCTACGAGATCAAATTCGCCGATATTCTTCACGGGGCTGGAAATCTGTGGATGCTTGTGATCTTCTTGCTTTCTGGAGTAACCGGATCCCACACTCTGTACGTGAGAGAATTGACACAATCCAAGGAGAACCGTTTGACGAATTTGAAGAATTTTTCATATTTTGTCAGCACTACTTTATTTTATATGCCCACAATGGCAGCAATCCCTACACCCCATTCCACTCTCCGGACATCTTGTGGAGCGCTGGAGGGGAATACCGCCGGTTTCTTTTGACTAACAGTACAACTAGTTCCGACGAAAGCACTGCTTGTACGGGATTCAGCGCAGAGTTTACAGCTTCGCGCACTTTGAAACGAAGATTTGGAGCAGCTGCGTCTATTGGCTCGGATAATTTGGTGTATCAGGGCGGGCAAGGCCAGACAGCCAGGCTAGAGACGTCCTTGTATATCACACATTCCGACGAGGGTATTGGGCCCGCGAAGGGAAGTGGCCCTGGTGCGAGAGTGTGTCACACGATGACAACGCTTCCGAATGGCAAGGTATTACTGATTGGGGGGAGAACTTCACCAGATAAACCATTGAAGGATACCTGGTTGCTGGACGCCGGTGTATGGAAGAAGGTTGATGATATTCCGAGTGCAAGATATCGCCACTCTGCCACAGCAGTTGGCGATCGGATCCTTGTCTATGGGGGACGAGGTGAGAATAGGACTACGCTTGGTGATTGGCTACTTTGGTCGGAGGATCGAGGTTGGAGGGTTCTCCCAGCTGTAGGAACTTCACTACCGTTTGACACCCCTTCTGTGAGACAAGTAACAAGCTGATATAGATGGCTTGTGCCTATTCAAAGATCACCAAGATTCGCCACCGGTCTTTGCTGGACTGATCGTGAATTCGGCGCTATGGGAGGAGGTTTGGACGCTAAAGGAGATGTACTGGATGATATGTGGCGTTTGTATGTTGCGGACTATTGCCACAGCCGGTGCTACGCTCACCGTTACCTAGGGAGTTACATGAGGACCCAACGACAGGAAATGAGACAGTGCGAGCGTTCTGGTCTATGGTCAACATTCTATCTCGCCGGAATCTTTGGAAAAGGTTCGGTGGACAGATGATATATGCCGGTTTTGGAATAATTTTGTACATTGGCGGAGTTAGTGGTCTAGGGTTGATGAAATGTGAAAACGAAATATTAGAAGTTGATTGCAATAAGGTCAATTAGATTCCCTTAGTCGCATACTAGGTATGTCGTGCTAACCGCCTCAATAGGTCACGGTGAGGGCGGTCCGTGCTGGGTTTCCGAAAGATAGGACCCCATTTCTGGTGGGACATTCTGTGGTCTGCCTACAGGATCGTGTAGTTATATGTGGAGGCGGTGGTGTGTGTTTTAGCATGGGCTCTTGTACCAACGATGGCATATGGACACTGAGTGGCAACGAGAAGTATGATTTGTGGAGATTTATTGAGGAAGGCCAGAGGTTGGAGGTCATTTTGCAGGATATGAACACACCAATGTCCGACACGCCAATTCCGGAAACCCTAGCAGAAGCACAACTGGATGGGTATGGATCAGTACCGAATATTCTGGACGTCAAGAAGGTCAGCATCAGTTCTCCCGAGGAATTCGGAAAAATTGTGGAGGCAGGGGAGCCAGTCGTTTTGCAGGGCCTCAGCATAGGCTCCTGTATCGACTCTTGGACACCGGAGTACCTCAAATCTACCGTGGGCAATAATCGCCTAGTTGTAGTCCATATGACTCGATCTTCCGTAATGTCATTTCAACAAAAGAACTTCAAGTATCAGACAATGTTATTCGGCGAGTTCCTTGACGCTGCCTTCTCGTTGTCTCTGTCGTCGTCGCCACCGCATCAACGAATGTACTTCCGCTCCCTGTCTGTCACCAAACCTAACGCCGCACCCGCAAATCTCCACAACGATTTCCCAGAGATTGCGCAGGATTTTGTTTTGCCGCCCCCTCTCTCCATGGCGACTGAAAATCTTCATAGCTCGCCTCTCCGCATATCTAGTGCGGATGTTGGAATGTGGCTGCACTACGATGGCATGGCAAATGTCCTCTGTCACATTTCGGGAACGAAGCTCTTCCGATTATATCCACCCACGGACGTTACAAAACTCTCTTTCCCCCCAGGCGCAACCACATCTACCATACCGGATATTTTCTCTCAGACCGTGCCGGAAACTACTCCGTACGATGTTGAACTTAATCCCGGAGATATTGTCTATATTCCGCCGCTGTGGCTGCACGCCGCAAAACCACTCACTCCTTGCATCGCTGTTAATGTCTTCTTTCGGAATCTTAGCGACAAGGCGTATCCTCACGGAAAGGACGTGTATGCGAGCAGGGATCTGGCGGCGTATGAGAAGGGGAGAAAAAAGGTGGAGGGGATTATCAAGGATTTTCGAGAGCTACCGAAGGATGTGAAGATATTTTACCTGCTACGACTGGCAGAAGAGTTGAAGGATGGTGCTAGCAGGGAATGATTGTCTAAGTATACATGTAAGGAATTTCTTTAAGCCCTCGCCAGTCTTAAGATTTCTCAGTACAAACTTGCAAACTTTTAATGCTACTCACACATACATTTCTCTTCACCCAAGCTGGGCGCCATGGCCCCAATTTTTAAGGACTCAAAAGATGCCAGGCTACTTCTGTAATCACAGTATAAAGGAAGCTACGTACTTTATAGCTCTTACTGTTGACGTCCTGCTTAGCGATCTCTTAAGCGAGGTAGCGCTTGCTTTGTTTTTAGTCAACATCCTGTGCTCAATGAAGCTATGCAGCACGAACCAGTACGAAACGACCTTCTTCATGTGCTGGATATTGTCGTCATACCTATCTGGGTCTTTGTTTGGATTATCCTTTAAGGTTGAAACAATGTAATGGCCTCTAGAGTTGTCGACTTGTGAATTTGTAGTTCATAGATGGTAGTCTTTACTTACGAGTTGTGTCCAACAGTCTCACCGCTACCATCGATTTTTGGGCCATCTTGCACCTGTGGTTTTGTAGTCTATCAGCCTTCTAGTTTCTGGTGAATAAAAGCTCAAGGCGGTTGACAGACCAGTAGATTTACTAGTTTGAAGCCAATCTTCAAGAGTATCGGGAGGCATGTTCACGAGTTCTTTGAACTCACTAGAGATTCATCGGTTCTGGACAAGACAGGAAGTATCTACGAAACGACGGTTGCTGTCTTTCACTATGGCGGGATATATTTGTTAGAAGAGCTGATGGGAGCGGTGAGTGAAGGATCTAATCATCAAAGGAAATGGATGGAGGACATATTGAGTACTCTTTTGCATGCAGAATTCGAGTTGCAAGATATCAACGTCATTTACTGGTAATGATGGTGATAGTCTGTAACTTGGACAATGGTCTCAGGGCCACATTTATTCAGACGTGCCGATATGGTTTAGCCATCGTTACTCTTGGAAACCCGGCAGAAGACAACGCATGTTCACTCGTAAGTTGCAACCTCTCCCTCAAAAATAATGAGCGAAACCAAACACAGAACAACCGCCATTACCCCTTGTCCCCGCCCCGCCACCCCTCAATCCCCGCCTCAATTCCATCCCCCAACCAACCACCATGACTGACGATATCCAACGTGTCCTTTTCGTCGCCCCCAAAGTCCACATCTACCCTGTCCCGCCGCTCGCATCCAATCATGGTTACCAGGCCTCTCAGTGGAACGTCGATAATGAAAAGGCCCGTATCTTCACCGCCCGGATACGTATCATCGAGACGGCCACTGTAGCTGCCAATGACGAGGAAACTGTGAAGACTGATATCAGGCTTGAAGATCCAAAATCGGGCGACTTGTTTGCCAATTGTCCCTACGAGGTACCTCGGATCCCGCCATCATCGTTTTATTTGATATTGTTACCTCTCTTCCAATTACTCTGCTATGCTCCGTATGGGTATGCACAGCTAATATGGATACAACAGGGCGCGTTCTGTGTCGAACAAGTCGTCGACTCCTCCCGCTTTTTCGCTGTCCGAGTCGTCGACGGCCCACGAAAAGCTGTCCTCGGGGTCGGCTTCGAAGATCGCGGCAATGCTTTCGACTTTGGTGTAGCCCTGCAAGAGGTCCGGCGACATATGGACGCTACAGCAAATGCAAGCAATGGCAAGAAGCTCAACGGAGGCCAGAAGAATGCAGCACCGTTGGCGGAGAAGAAAGACTACAGCTTGAAAGAGGGTGAGACGATCAATATAACAATCGGGGTAAGTTCTGGCTCCAGCGCTTTCTGTCGGAAAATCTATTGATGTTCTGGGATGCAGAACAAAGGCCGTCGTCGAGCCCCATCGGCAAATAGTAACAACGGACAACTCCCTCTACCATTTCTACCACCACCCCCTAGCGCGGAGGACGTGAAGCGAAGACAGAGTAGGAACCTGGACGAGGAGGTAAAGCTAGGGTTTGATGATGATGCTTTTGGCGACTTTGTTTAGAAGCTCTTTATGCCATAGGTGTTTCTGCATTTTTGAGTTGCTCTCTTCTCCCAGAGTCAGAACTGGTGAGTTTATTGTCTTGTGTTTTTCTTTGTTATTACCAGCCACGGTCCAAAGGAAAATGGGTGAAGCGGTCGTAATTGGATGGGATGGGATGGGACGGTGTACTTTGGATTTTGGCGTTTTCAAATTGATTTGACGATGGTCTTTATAATGATTTTCAGTTCTCGTTCTGCTATCACGGCCACCGGAGTTTCTGCAGCTATTTATCTAGTTGCTTGAGATGAGGAATTATGTCCAGTTGAGTGAGTTAAGAAACAAAGTGGACGTGGACGTGGAAGGGGAGTGGATGGGGGAGTGAAACGACAAGTGAATGTGGAAGCTCGATGCGAAAGTGATACGAGTGACGAGTGATTGCGGTGGAAGGTACTGCCCGCACCAGATTGCGACCCTAGAATGAATTTAGATAAATTCACAGGTTCAGCTGCACCTCCGTCATCCCACTGTCACACGGAGAAACCCATCACTACTACTACAACAAGAACACTTTGATCGCTTAGCTCTCACCGCTGCAACAAATTTGCATCACGAGACAGCCTTCATTCCATCACATCACGCGAACAATAAACATCAGGCAGAGACAGCTACCATGCCGGAACCAATGTCCCGTGAGTCAGCCATCTTCAGTGTTTCGCCGTTCCAGCACCGTACTCTTGCATCACTTGTCACCCCAACGATCATGAGAGAATAGTGATGTTTCAGACTATTGACAAAAAATTCACACAGCCACCCTTCAGTTCTCGCCTCCTTCATCGTCCTCCTCAAGATCCCATCCGAAACCTGGAGTCGTCTATTCAACAAAGGGCGAATTCGACATCCGGGAGCATTATTTCAAGCTTCTCACGGAAGATCCAACCAAGTCCATGCCAATTGCCGCCATTGAATCACTCTCAGCTCTCTGTGACGCTACAAGAGCAGGAACCATCCATGAGCTCATGTCAGCCATCGAAGACGGTGCCAACGCACTCAAGAAATCCATCCCGAACGCAATCTCCCTAACCGCCGGCTGCGACCTGTTTAAGCGCTTCATTATCGCGCACGCACATGACGACTCCAAGGACTTTGAAGCGTTCAAGCAGCAGCTACAGACAAACGGGCATTTGTTTGCGCAGCGTGCGAGAGAAGCAAGAGTACAGGTTGCAGAGATTGGTGTCAAGGCTATAAAGGATGGCGTGACGGTGTTTTTGCATGGGCACTCGAGATGTGTGATTGGATTGCTGAAGAAGGCGGTCGAGTCGAAGATTCGCTTCAATGCTATTGTTACGGAAACGAGACCGAGTTTGTTGGGCCTCAGGACGGCAAAGGAGTTGAGGACTGTTGGCATTCCCGTGGCCGTGGTGGATGATAATGCTATGGGATATGCGCTGAAGAAGGCAAAGCTTGTCATCATTGGTGCCGAGGGTGTCTTTGGCGATGGGAGTATACTCAATATTGTATGATCTCTCGCTCCCAGTAGGTGTATCACGCACATACTGACGCTCCACTGTAGCTTGGGTCGTATCAACTTGCCCTTGTGGCAAAGACTTACAACCGACCTGTGTATGTCGCTACGGAAACACATAAATTCGTCGATATGTTTCCACTGGACCAGTTCAACATTGTTGTGAAACAGAATATCATTGACTTCAATCCCCCCGAGGGCGTTGAGGGAGCCACGCCTCAAGATAAACAGGAGTTCGTGGATTACGTTCCAAGACAGTTCATTAAGGGTCTTATCACGGAAGCAGGGCTCCTTACTTCCCAACAAGTGTCGGACAAGATTACAGCAATGCGCTTTGAGTAGTTAGAAAAAGCTGAAAGGCCATGTTGTGTTTAGTACTGGATGTGGGGTAGAGGTGCGACAACGCCTATGACGAACTGGGGGGCACTGACGAGTTTTAATTTTGTGTGGAATACGACGATCAATAACCACATAGGCAAGGTAGCCTCATCCAGCTGCAACGCTGGATCAGTAAAATTCTCCAGTTCATCATAGGCGTTATCACGCCTCTTATCGGTATTGGGCCCTGCCAAGATCATGGTGGGGCAACGATAAACTACTTAAGTAATCAATTGTTCGGGCACGCGATGACTCGGACTAGTTCCTACGACTGTGAGGAAGGTGAACGGTTCCAAGTACTTGTTGCGGCTATTGATTTGATACAAGAAGGATGCGCCTTTTTCGGTGCGGATTTACTTCATTAACGTCTCGTAAGTCTCCAGCTTCTTCCTCCCACGTCATCACAACATCCGAATTGGCCTCCAAATTATGAACCTGACTCTTAAACCACAGTCAAAATGGCCACCTCCTCTCCTATGGTGATCCCAACAGCCGCGCCACCGCTAAACATCTTCACCACCATCTCTTCCCTCCGCACCTTCCGGCGACCACTCTACAGCACCAAAACACTCGGCTTCGTCCCGACCATGGGCGCATTGCACGAGGGACACTTATCACTAATCCGTCATGCCGCCTCCGAAAACGACGTAGTAGTCGTTAGCATCTTCGTCAACCCAGCACAGTTTAGTCCCACCGAAGATCTCACTGTATATCCACGCACACTCACTTCAGATCTTACAGCGCTGGAAAGTCTTAACGCTGAGTTCGGTGCATCGGGGGTGCGAGGAAGGATCGAGGCGCTGTTTCTCCCCGCTGTCGCAGAAATGTATCCCTCCGGTATCCCTCTACAGGAATCTCTGCAGCGCGGCGCATTCGTGACCGTCCAACCACTCGCATCAAAACTCGAGGGCGTGTCCCGTCCGCACTTCTTTCGAGGCGTTGCGACCGTTGTCGCAAAGCTCTTCAATATAGTCATGCCGGAGCGCGCATACTTTGGTCAGAAGGATGTGCAGCAGAGTGTCATCCTGCGACGCATGGTGAAGGATCTGCAGTTTCCGGTTGAGATTAAGGTTTGTAGTACGGGAAGAGAGGAGGATGGGCTCGCGAGGAGCTCGAGGAATGTTTACCTTGGCGAGAAGAGGCGTAGGGTTGCGCCACTGCTGTTCCAGGCGCTCAGAGCTAGTGAGGTGGAGTATGAGAGGTTAAAGAGTCAGGGTGGGGCTATGGAAGCGCAAAAAGTGTTGGAGAAAGGGTTGGAGGTGCTAAAAGGTGCGAATCGAATGGAGGAGGGCGTCAAGGTAGAGGTTGAGTACTTTAATTTAGCGGATAGTGAGGACCTAGAGACACTGGAGACGGTAGATGGGGAAAAGGGTGCCATCTTGAGTGCTGCGCTGAGGATGCTGCCGTCAAAAGAAGGTGAAAGGTCGGTGAGAATTATCGATAATATCATCCTAAAGTGAGAAGAATGATATATGGAAAGAGGTTTCTAGAGTTGAAATGTTTATATACCCTTGCATTGGAGGTGTGCGTGTATTAATTGTGCATAGATTAGGTCGATTATAGAAATGAGTGATAGAAATGTTACATATATGGATCGCCTGCCTTGTATAGCTTATGGGCTTCAGCTGATGGAGATCATGATAGTCATTAGACTCAGCGGGATATGTCACCTGAGTGCGCATGCATGCGTACAAGGCATACTCTCAATGCCGTATATAAGATCACACAAACACCCGTAGTTTAGAATACACAAGCTTCTCTAGCAATCACTATTTCAACAAGTTATGAGACCGGCTATCACTACCATATAAATCCAAAGTTCTGGCAATTATTCTCACGATCATGATTATTCCCCCAATCTCCAAAGAGCCTTAAAACCCCTAAACCTTATTACTGTAGCAATGACAACAAAGCCAACATAAACACCCACTAAATACTTAATACCATCATGTCTACATGCTATCTTTAGTCTCACAATGGCTATCTCACTAATAGTATTTACAGTAAATACAACTTGATCTTAATCAAGTTAAGGTTAGTATGCTTAGTTTAACACTGGATTTGGTGGATTCACTCTGAAACTAGACTTAAATCAGCTAAACTATCAGAATTTTCACTCTTGCCTTAGTTGATGCCTGTTAGCATATAGTTCAAAATTTTATTAATATAATAATTATGTAAATTTCAATCTATTATATTGTAAAAGTGTTTTATAATATAACTATTGATAGATTTAGATAATACTTATAATAAATATCAATAATTTCCAATATTAATGTTTGACCAGCTAGAAATGAATTGCAGCTTACTAATATGATAGTGAATTGACTATTAGATTAGAGTAAGTATATTACCTGCCAGTTAACTACAATAAAATATTATATATTATAGAACTCTAGATTGATTTCAATATTCCCATGTATTTCAGAAAGCACTGGCACATTGTCTTGTGTTGAAACAACACTATTTGAATTTCTGACTGAATCTGTAACTTTTCTGCTTTAATGGTAACATTCCCTATACATCACTATTATATATTGGTAGTGTTAGCAATGGTTCCAGACCATTGCTTCAGGTCTGGGTCTGGGTTGGAACCGAACTGTTGACAAATTGGTGGTCCGGGTCATCAATATACCAGAACTGTCAATTTGGGTACGCTTTGATGGAAGTCTCCAAACTGTCTGATTTGGGCAGGTACTCAATGGGTTGTCCAGCAGGTCCATCTGTAGATTTATATAATGCTCTTGTTTTTGCTGCTAGATAATAGTATCTTATCAAAATCGCTTAGTCAACATCCAGTAATCACTTTTTGCATGTTTTGCAGTTTGCAATATTGATTATTTTGGAATCTGTGTTTTTCCTTGGATATGTTGTATTTTTGCCTATTAAGGCAGTCAATAGTTCTGTTGTGAGCTCAAATATATGCACAATGCCTAGACTACCCAATAAGCAAGACCAAAAAATATTTACCCTCCATTGATGCTCATTCTCATGATGGGGTAATGAAGATATCATGCACTGTTTTGCCAGAGAAGGCGGCCAATTGTTCATATATGAATTATTGCCACAAACCAACAGTTAGATTACCTAAGATGTAACACCAAAAATTGTTGATGCTCAATTGACACTCAATTTCAGAATGGGGCAGGGAGCATGTCACTTTTGTTTTGGCCCCAAAAGGTGGCCAATACCTGATTTATGGATGTCTGCAACCAATCACCACTTCAATAACCCAACATGCAAAGCCAAAAATCATTGACATTCCGTTGACACTCATTTTCAGACTGGGGCTGTTGCTGTGTTGCTTTCTCTTTTGCCTATAAAGGCTGCGAATACATTCATTATATATAACCACTACCAAATCACTTTTTAATTACCTGACTTACAAGACCAAAAATTGTTGATGCTCCATTGACGCACATTTTGATGATGTCGTAATGAATATATCTTGCACTGTTTTGCCTGGAAAGGCAGCCAGTCCTTCGTATATGAATAATTGCCACAAATTGCCACAAATTGCCACATGGATAATTAAAGATGCCAAGCCAAAAATTGCTGACACTCTGTTGATGCTCATTTTTAGAATGGGGCAGTGACCGTGTCACTTTCTCTTTTGCCTATACTGGCTGCCAATACGTCAGTTATGGATAACAGCAACCAAGTCACATTTCAATTACTTTACTTACAAGACCAAAAATCTTTGACACTCCATTGACGCTCATTTTAATGTATTGTCATGTCAAAATCTGCTGCTATCAATAAATGTATGCATAATTTTTGAACTCATTGGTTGCTTGTCTGTTTGATTTAGACTCGTCCCTTTGGCAAAGCTGAGTGCAGTAATATTCTTCCACAGGTCGCTCTCATTCTATGCAAATGAATATATCCTGGTGACGTACTCATTTCTCCCAGTATGGATTGGTTGATCAACGAATGTTCACATGCGACTGCGAACGATTCTGCCATAATATTTCTCTAAATGAAATTCTCGGTCAAGCAACATATAGAACCTGGTAAAAACATATTGACCCATTCTGTCCTACTTTTTTTTGTTTCCCTTATTCCTTCTTGTTTCCGTTGCATTGACCGTCATAAACCCCTTTTCAACATCTTTCTTTAGACTGTGTGTTGGCTGGATCAATGCAGGAACATTTGGTGTGGCACTCACATCCTGCTGCTGGCAGCATTGTGGAGCATTGATGCCATTGTCTAGCTCTACTCCAGATTCATTGTCTGACTCCCAGTCATCCTAGCTCAGATTTGGATTATCCAATTAACAATTCCAGTTAAGCTGATTTTTGGTGTCAGAAATGATTTCAGATGCACTATCCTCATCACTTTCAACTGGATGACAGTCAATTCTCTTCATTTGGCGGATATTTAATACTTGAGTTTGTCCTCCACGGAGGTTGTTTGCAGAAATAGCTGGTGGCATATGGGATCTTTCTGAAAGTTTAAATGCAGCTGCACCGTCCTGTTGAAGGTGTGATCAGAATACGTTGATAATCCCTTCAGTATCTGAGATGTATTCTACGGCCATCATTCGCGTGTTTTGAGCAAGAGATTCCTTCAGTGTGGAATGAATGTTTGGCTGCCCTGCCACCTCTCCAAAAGGTCGTGGTGGTTGGCCATTCTGTGCAATTGTCTGTCCTCCGCATCTCTCTTCATGTCCAAGTCATTTTCCGATTGAGTCGTAACCTATGCTGAGTCATTGCCAGCCAATATCTTGTTATTGGGTCAAGCAAACTTCCTTGTAATGACATTTTTGTGAAGGGGCACACATGTGGTTTTTGACTGCCTCCAGCTGATAACGTCTGGCCAAAGGGCATAACTGGCCTCCACCGTGACACCATGTGGTATGTGAGAGATTATATCTCGTGCCACATTAGCGAGACCGGCATACTTTCAGTGCGTTTCCTCTTGTTGGTGCTACCAGTGAGTGATATCCAGTATCCAAAGTATACAGATATTCTCCATGGGGTCAGAGTGATAATTATTAAGATTTGAATTAATTTGCCCCCAATTCTTTGGTGATTCAGGTGGTGAATTCGAATAGAGCGTTGTGGCTGTCAATGAACGTGCTGCGTGATCGCTGCATACAGGTGTCATTGTAGCCACTTATTTATACGGCAAGGATTCTTCATCATCGCTGAACAAATCAGATGGATCGAAACATGATTGATCTGATCCACAAGCCATTGTGGAGGGGAAGAGAACGGTGCATGGTATTTCTTCGGGGTTCATTACGGACAATTGTCTAAGTTTGGCATGGTATTAATTCTCCACATACTTCAGAAACGCCGCTTGGTATTGGGTGGTATAGGAAGTCACGTTCTCAGGATTTATATGCATGGCCTTGTCCGACTTCCTAAACGATAGCAACTTCTGGAAAGGATCAAGGATGTGTGCCAAATTGAAATGCACACCTGTCGTTGGAGTAACTTCAGTATAATATTTGGAAAACTTCTGTTGTGCAAAATTCACAGTGAAGTATAAGTCTTCCTTCCATTGAGTCTTCTTCTTCACTAAAGCCCGCATAATGCCATCCATATGATCAAACATGTCATTGTAGTCAGTGATCACATGATGCAGAGTAACCATATGCCTTGTCCACATCCACAGGGTCCACTATCGGAATGGCCTTGAAACTTCCATAACATACTTGACGATGGTACTTTCATCCTGGGTGGTGAAGAGTTGCCAGTAATCACTGCATTTCGGATTCTTAAGCCACTCGTGGGTGAATTCTTGTGATTGGTAGGCATGCACAAGCAACTCCAGTGTCAAATTCCACTGTGTGTTCACATCCATAATAGGTAGTACTGTGATTTGTACTTTGGCTATTTGAAAGTCAATGAGCTTGTTTTGATGACCTGGTGTTGGCATACTCAATACAGCAAGCATTCACTGCTATTGGAAGATCAGTCTGAGGACTTTCAAAATTTCTTGAAATACGTACTTTCTCAATTATCTTTGCTAAACCTGATGTCATGGCTGACACCTTGTGGATTCTAGCATCACCCGGATTTCGAAGTCTTTGACTCATCACTGTGTCTCTGCTTCTGACCTCTCCAAATTGTCGATGGTGGTCATGGGCTACCCAAGACTCGGTGCGGCCTTTTACACCGAGACTGCTCCTGATGGCACCCAAATCAAGCATAATGATATGTGCCTTGCAAGGTATGTGGTTCCGCAATGTAGGCCACTCGATTCCAGAGGCCTCAAAGGTTGAATGTAGTTCCCGAGATATTGAGTAGTTTGAGAATTGGTTATCTGCCATAGTTTGAGGTAAACACCCGTTGGTCAGCTCAATACAATCAAGAACTTCCATCATATGTATGGCTAGCCTTGCTCCATTATGTTGACCCTTGACCTATGATCCTTAATTAGCTTTCGAAATAGGGAAAGAACAGGCTATCAACCTCATCAAAAGTGAGTTGTACTTCACACAATCCCCATTTCCGATACATAAAGTAAACATTGACCAATGTTATAGATGATTTGTTCATTGATGTCCACCTGTCTTAAGCTAAGCTAACTTGATTCCATGCCGGCAATCGCTTCTTGATCGCATTCACTGCCAGTGCATATTCCCTCCAGCAAATATTACTAAGGGTGCTGGCCGACAGAAGCACCAGCTCACTGAGTAGTGCGTTATAAGACCATTGTCGCTCGAGGTTTAATACAGCATTTGAAGGATTATGAGCTGAAACAAACCCTAACATGAGGTGGTAATTCCAGGTGTCTTTGTTAAATTCGCTGGTTACAAAGTCCTTAGCTGCCAGAGTGGAGTGTTTCGTCTGTCGATTCAGTTAATCGAGATAAGTTCTAAATGTTGAATATGAATTTCCTTTGCCAATGTACTATTGTACTTCCTCCACTTGTTTGTCTCTTCAGTATAGCCCTAGCAGTTTCATTGACCATTGAACTAGTCAATTCAGTAACTTCCAACTCTGTTAATTCATTTAACTTTGTGATGTGTGCTTTTCTCAAGAAGTGTTTCCCCATTGAGCTGGTCCCAGTTTCTGATGCATGGCGAAGAACTTGATGGCAAACGATACATATGATGCTGGGGCTGCTGGTCTCCTCACTTCCACAGCGCAAATAGAAATGCCATGATGGAGTATGTCTGCACATATTGGAAGCAATAGAACACTTTGAGCCGACATTCATTGAAGTCAACCAAGCATCGAATAGAATGTGTATAGTCAAGTCACTCAAATCACGAATAAAGAGAAGTTCATTTTTGGAAGATATCTGAACCGCTAGCAAGGGGGTATTTAATGATTCTGAATCTGCCATCACAGTAGGAATTTGAACGCTGTGTAACTCGACATGACAGACTGTCAAAAGTTTTGTTATCATTAAGTGGAATGCTTGTTCTGGAATATTGACTCTTGAGCGATGTGCAAGAAAAAAGTACCATCTGTGAGACATTGGATGCATAGTTGTGAAGTTGTACACAAGAACATATTGAAAAGACTGACCATTAACAACTCAATTTAGAAATTACAAGATGCAGTTTGTTGCTGTGTAGCTTACTCAGCCCCCACAAAAACTGTTGACACTCCATTTGAGCTCATTTGTAGGAGGCAGTAGTGATCTCGTCACTTGTAGTTTTGCCCATAATGGCGGCCAGTTCTATGGTTACGGGTTAATCCAGTTGCACAGCACATTGATTATCTAACATGTAAGACCCGAAATCGGTGACTCTCCATTGACGCTAGTGTTAGCAACGGTTCCGGACTGTCACTTGGGGTCCGGGTCCGGGTCCAAACCGAAGCGTTGCCAAATTGGCGGTTGGGGTCGTCAACAAACCCTAACGGCCCACTCAGGTACGGTTCCATGGTGAACTCCCAACCTGTCTGAATTGGGCGGGTTGTCAGCAGGTCGCCCAGCGGGTCCATCTATAGATTCATATACGGCTCTTGTATTTGCAGTGTGTAAATAGTATCTTATCAAAATCGCGTTTTCAGCAACCATTAATGTGCTTTTGCTTGTTGAGCAGTTTGCAATATCGATTGATTTGGTATCTGTGTTTCACCTTCAATATATGGTATTTTTGCCTAGCAAGGTGGTCAATAACATAGTTATGCACACGAAAATGCACCTGATGCCTTGATTTCAAAATATGCAAGTCCTAAAACTGTTGACGGTCCGTTGACACTCATTTTCAGGATGCTGCAGGGAGCATGTCGCTGTTGTTTTTGCTAGAACAGGCTGCCAATATCTCATAAATGGATGTCTGCAACCAATCGGAACATAACTTACTCAAGATACAAAGCTAAAAATCTTTGACGCTCCGTTGCCTCTCATACTAAGAATGGCGGTGACCGTGTTGCTATCTCTTTTGCCAATAAAAGCTGCCAATACGTCTCTTATGCGTAACAATGACCAAGTCACGGGTGAATTACCGTACTTACAAGACCACAAATCGTTGACGCTCTGTTGACGCTCATGCTAAGAATGGGGCGGTGACCGTGTTGCTATGTCTTTTGCCAATATGAGCTGCCAATATGTCCGTTATGCATAACAACAACCAACTCACTGGTGAATTACCGTGCTTACAAGACCACAAATGGTTGACGCTCTGTTGAAGCTCATGCTAAGAATGGGGCGGTGACCGTGTTGCTATCTCTTTTGCCAATAAAAGCTGCCAATACGTCTGGTATGCATAACAACTAGCAAGTCACTGGTGAATCATGGTACATACAAGACCAGAAATCGTTGACTCTCCGTTGACACTCATTTTAATGCATTGTCCATTCAACATCTGCTGCCGTCGATAATTGTTTTAATCCTGATTTGACTTTACCAGTTGTCTTTCTGCCTGATTGAAACTCGGCCCTGGGGCAAAGACGAGCAGCGTAACTATCTTGCACTGTTCACTATCACACAACTAAAAATGATGTATCATGCCAAAAGATTCATTGCACCTGCTATACATCTATTTATGAACCGATATTCACAAGCTACTTACCATTCGCCCATAATATAGCTCTAAATGAAACTTTCAGTCAAGGTACATAAAGCTGGTGAACCATTGACGCATTCTGTCCTACTTTTGCTTCCCTGCTTTATCACTCCGCGTTTCAACTGCATTGACTGTCACTAACACCTTTTCAGCCTGTACCTTTGACTTCCGTGTCGGCCGAACCAATCCAGGCACATTTGGCGCAGCGCTCACATCCTGCTGCTCTGGGCATTCCGGTTACTCGATACAATTGTTGTGCTCTATATCGGATTCATCGTCCGCAGTGCTATCCTCTTCGCTGTCATTTGGATTATCCAAGTCGCCATTCCAGTTTAGCCAATCATCGGTGTCCAGAATGCTTTCAGGTGCGCTATCGTCGTCGCATTCGACTGCGTGATGGTCGATTCTCCGGATCCTGCGGACATTTAAGATTTGAGATTGTCCTCCAGGCAGGTCCTTTGCAGACAAAGCTGGTGGCAAAGGTGATCTTTCTGGCAATTTAAATTCAGCCGCACCATCATGTTGAAAGAGTGACCAGGATGCTGTGAAGATCTCTTCCGTGTCCAAAATGTATCCAACGGCGGTCATCCGCTTGTTTTGAGCGCGAGATTCCTTCTGGGTAGCACATAGGTTTTGGCTGCCCTGCCACATCTCCAAAAAGTCGTGAACCTTGGCCATTCTGTGCAATTTCTTTTCCTCCGCCTCTTTCTTCATTTCCGAGACGTTTTCTGTGTTCGTGGTATCCAATTCTGGGTCAGTGCCTGCCAAAATCCCGTTATTGGCTCAAGCAAACTGCCTTACAACCACTTTTTTGCGAGAGGTCTCACCTGTGGTTTTTGACTGCCTCGAGCCGATAACATCTCGGCCATGGGAAAAACTGGCCTTCACTCCAACACCATGCGGTATGATAGAGAATATGTTGCGCGCCACATTGGAGAGATCAGCGAACTTTGAGTGCATTTCCTCCTGTTGTCACCACCAATCAGTTATGTCCGGTATCCAAAATGTACTGCTAATCTCCATTCGCTCGGGGTGGTAATCATTGAGATTTGGATTATTTTGCCCCCAGTGCTTTGGTGCGTCATGAGGCAAATTCAAACAGAGCCTGGCGGCGGTCAATATGGGGGCTGCGCAATCGCTTCGTCCGGGTGACATCTCAGCCACATTGTTAGGCGTTAAGTATTCGTCATCATCGCTCGACATATCATATGGATCAAAGGATGATTGATAGGACCCTGAATGTGTTGCAGAGGGGCTGAGATTGCTGCTCCATACGGTTTCGAATTTATTGACCGGCACACGTCAAAGGTTAGCACAGTATTCATTCTCCACATACTTCAGAAAGGCCTCTTGGTATTGTGCAGTGTAGGATGTCTTGTCCTGAGGAGTAGTATCCATTCCCTTGTCACACTTTCTAAATGATTACAACTTCTGGAAAGGATCGAGGATGTGTGCGGAAATGCGAAGCATGCCAGTCATTGGAGTCACTTAAGCGTAGTATTTGGAAAGCTTCTGTCAAGCTAACTTCACAGTGAGGAAGAAGTCTTCCTTCCATGGAGTCTTCTTCTTGGCCAAAGCTCGCATCACGCCATCCATGTGATCGAACATGTCATTGTACACTGTGATAACATGATGCAATGTGACTGTATGCCTCTTCGACATCCAAAGGGTCCAAAATTGAAATGGCCTCAATACTTCAATGACATACTTGACAATCGTCTATTCATCCTGAGTTGTCAATGGTGGCCGGTATTCACTGTATTTTGGGTTTTGAAGCCTCTCATGTGTGAATTCCCGTAAACGGTAGGCGCGCTCAAGCAACTCCAGTGTACAGTTCGAATGTGTCTTCACATCCATAATCGGAAGAACTGCAATGCGGACTTTGGCTCTTTGACAGTCAATAAACTCGTTTTGGCGACTAGGTGTTAGCGTAATTAATACAGCAAGCATTCTCTGGTATATAAAGGTCAGCTTCAGAACTTCCAAAATATCATGAAATATGTACTTTCTCAATTATCTTTGCTAAACCTGGTCTCATGGCCGACACCTTGTCGATTCTAGCATTGCCCTCTTTTCGAAGTCTTTGACTGTTCCCAATGTCTATGCTTTCATTGTCCCCAAATTGCTGATCACGCTCATGGGCTTCCCAAGACTTGGTGTGGCCTTTTACACCCAGACTGCTCATGAATGCACCTAAAGCCAGGTGTATGACGTGCGCCATGCACGGTATGTGGTTCCTCAATGCAGGCCACTCGATTCCGGAGGCCTCAAGTGTTGATTGCAGCTCACGTGTCATTGAGTAGTTTGACGAAACATTATCTGTTGTAATACCAAGCAAACGGCTGTCGGTAAGCTCAAATCGAGAAAGCACGTCCTTCAAATGTCTGGTTAGCCTTGGTCCAGTATGTTGGCCCTTGACCTATCATCCTTAATTAGCTTTCGAAACAGGAACAGAACAGGCGATCAACCTCATCGAAAGTGAGTTGAACTTCATGCAATGCCCAATTTTGATCCATATAGTAACCAATAACCGACGTTATCGCTAGTTTGTTCGTTGATGTCCATCTGTCCAAAGCTAAACTAACTTCATTTCGTTTTGGCAATTGCTTCTTAATTGTATCCACAGTCAGCGCATATTCCCTCCAGCAAATGTTACTAAGGGTCGTAGCGGACGGTAGGAATAGGTCATCGCGTAATGCCTTATATCACCGTCGCAACTCAAGATTTGATATAGCGTTCCATGGAATATGTGCTGAAATATATCCTAACATGAGGTAGCGATTCCACGTGTCTTGGTGATATTAGGAAGATACCAAGTCCTTAGCCGCCATTTTGGAACGTTTTGTCTGTCATTTCGGTCAATATGGATTAAACTGGATATCAAATATCATTTTCCTCTGCAAACTTACTACTGTGATTCCTCGACTTCCTTGCCTCTTCAGGATGGCCAAAGCTGTTTCATCCAGCGTTGAACTAGTCAATTCAGTGACCTCTGACTCTGTTAATTTGTTTAACTTTGCGATGTGAGCTTTTGCCAGCAAGTGTTTCCCCATTGAGCTGGTCCCATGTTCTGATGGATGTCGAAGAACTTGATGACAAACGATACATATGATGCCAGGGCTGCCAGTCTCCTGAATTGCACAATGCCAATAGAATCGCCACGAAGGCACATGTCTAGAATTATTCCAAGCAATAGGCCACTTCGAGCCTACATTCATTGAAGCCCACCAAGCGTCAAAAATGATTTGCAAAGTAAGGTCACTCAAGTTGCAAACTAAAACACGTTCATTTTTGGAAGAGATCATAACCTCGAGCAATGTGGCGTTCAATGATTGTGTATCCGCCATGGCGGTGGAAATTAGGAAGCTGGGTAATCCGAGTCGAGAGACTGCCGAAAATAACGATACAGTAATGCAGACAGCTGGTCCTTAAATATTGACTCTACAACTACAAGGAAAATACTCAGATCAATGACACATTGCATGCATATTTGTGATGTTGAATACGAGGACAGGTTGCAACGACTGACCGCGTAAACCTCCATTCAAGAACACCGTATTGCAATTTATTGCTGTGTAGTGTTCAGAGCTTTGACGCACCGTGGGCGCTCAATTGTAGGAGGCAGACGCGATATTGACACTTGCATTTTTGCCAATATAGGCTGCCAATAGGTTCATGGCGATTTATCTGCATTCCATTCTGGTTATATTATCCAAGATGCCAGTGCAAAAGTCGTTGATGCTCCATTGACGTTCATCTCAGAACATGGTTACGATCTTGTTGGAAGCATATTTCCATAGAAAGGCGGCCGGTAGTACGATTATAGATCATGGTAGTTCCATAGCCCCATGATTTTCCAAGATGGAAGGCCTCAAATCGTTGACGCTTCATTGACGATCATTTTTACAGCATAGTGACGATGTCGTCACAAGTAGTTTTGCCTAGAAAGACGGCCAATAGTTCGATTATGTGTTGATGTCGCCGCACTGCCCTCGGATTGTCCGAGATGCATGGCCAAAAGTCGTTGACGCTCCGTTGACGCTCATTTCTAGGACATAGTAGCGATGTCGTCACAATTGTTTTTGCCTAGAAAGACAGCCGATAATCTGATTATGGCTTAATGTCACCGCACAGCCCTAGAATGTTCCATGATACAAGGCCAAAAGTCATTGATGCTCCATTGACACTCATTTTTAGGACATAGTAGCGATGCTGTTGGAAGAGGTTTCGCCTACAACGGCTGCTGATAGTGCGATTATGGGGTAACGTTGCCGCCCAGCCCATGCATTTTCCAACCTGCAAGGTCAAAAGTTGTTGATGCTCTGTTGACGCATATTTTTAGGACATAGTAGCAATGTTGCCACCACCATTGTTCCATAGAAAGGCGGCCGATAGTTTGATTATGACTTACCGTAACCGCACAGCCTACTGGATGTTTCATAACGCAATGCCAAAGATCTTTGACACTCCATTGACGGTTATTTTCAGGATGTGGCCACAAGCGAGGCATTTGCTTTTTTCACAATAACGCCGACTTATACATTTGCTTTGGAAGGGTGTGACAATGCAGCCCATTGATTGCCAAATGTGTAAGACTCAAAATCGTTGTCACTCTGTTGACGCTCACACTAATCACATTGAAACAGCCTTTGTAAACTCAATAATTGTATGCCACGAATCAAATACACAGTTTTGACATCCATTATTGCGTTTGTATGTATTATTGTTTGCATCCAGGAGTTTTGTTACTTTTCAATTTCTGATCAACTGCTATCTATGCTATCTGAGTGAGAAATGACGTGGCCCTATCACATTCCTGCGCTTTCGGCCAGCAATTGACGGCATGTAGATCATTTCACTAGTTTTTGGCAAATAAAGCTCAACTTCCTCACCATTCCTTATCCAGCTCCTTCTCCTCGATTTCCACCACGTACCACAAGAAATCCCAAATATCTCAATCATGTGCACCAGGTCCGAGCGGAGAGTTATGCAGTTGGATACATGGATGAATTAAGCATTACAGTTGTCGTTCAAATGAATTCGTCATGCGCACTGACTGCTCTTTCTATGACCCGTATGACATCACTCAGTTAAATTTAGTTAGCACATTTCGTCACTAAGATTGCTTTTGCTTTGTCACATTACAGTCACCTGCAGAAAGAAACCGAACGTGATGACCGTCTTATAGCGCAATTTGGATTCCAGAACTTTCACATGGTGTGTTCGACCCTTCCACATGCAGAGACGAATTATCATGTCTTACAATTTGGTCACTGAAATTAAGAAAAAAGCCGACATGTAGCGAAATTGGTAAACAACTTGCTTTTCACCGCGATCAGACGTCAAAAATTACAGTTTACACTTCTATTCTTCCACAGACGCAGGAGCGGTCACCATCTCTTTGTCGGAATCCGATATCTATATGGTAATTAGCTGGAGGCTATTTCCAGAGGTAAAAGCCTACTGGTTCAACAGGCTTCGCTATCAGCAACATTGACGAATCGGGCTCCACAGCTGGCTCACCGCTAGGTATGCTCAATTTCGACTGCGGCTTCACTGAACCTAGCCTATTATGATTACTTGCTGGTCGAGAAGTCCCTTGCGGCCTGAACGATATTCCGGGGACAATGTCAAGACTCTGCATAAGCACTCCAAATGTGGTCAGTGGAGGTGCCGGAGCATCGTCATTCGTTTGCTGCTGAACAACTGCCGGAACCCTCAATTCGGATGTGCCTTACTTCTTGTCTCGTTCACTGGAGAAGTCGGCTGCATCCTCCCATCCCGGTTGAGTCAATTCGTCGAGCTCCATCTGCTTCTGCCGAAACCTCCCCATGCACTGCTGGGCCATTTTGTTGAATGTGCCCATCACCCAGCCAGGTTCATCATCTTCGCTCAGCATGCCCTGCTCAGTCTCTTCCTCATCCTCATCTTCCGCATCTTCCCCATTGTCGGCACTGGCAAGATCACTCAGACTGTCTCCGATAGCAACCAGCATTTCCTCAAACGTCTTTTCGGGCTCTCTGGACGTCAATCTTGCGATTTCAGCATGCGTCATATGGTCCTGCTCTTGTTGAACTGCTACTTCTGCGTCTTCAACTCGCTTTCTTGCCCCAGCGGTTTCTCTCTCAACATAATCCTCAATCCATTTCTCTTTCTCTCCATTGCTTAAGAAGTGCGTTTCTCGTCGTTTCTCCGCTGCAAGCTTCCTTTTGGATCTCAAGCTGCGCAATGCCCCAAGGGCTCGGACTCACTGTGCCTCCAAGCCGCTCTTGCCTTCATTCGCTTGATGACGTCGTTGGGTTGACTGCTTTGTCGATTGACCGTAACTGCCTGACGGAAGTGGTGAAAAGTTCTTTTTCGGAGTATTGACCATTGTAGTTTGCGTGGAGTTTGTTATTGATCGAGATGTTGGATGTTGCAAATTATGGACAATATGGAGGCAAGCTGCGTCTTTTATGTCAAGGTTAGTATGTTTACTCATCTTGAATAAAGCAAAATCTCTCTCTTGACTGTCAATAAATCAGGAATAGTGACGCTAACTGTACAACATGACATGATTGTTTGCATCATTTTGATGTAATATCCCGTGGATTATTTGAGACAAACATCAGCAGACGTCCTTTCCCTCGAACTACATCCTATTGATATCTACCAATTGGGCGATTCTGGCGGTGGTACACCGCAATTGATCCCTGTTAACAAACAAACAACATCAGACCGACTTATTGCAAATCGCGGGGTGTTGGGAAACCCCTGCAACGTTCAGCCATACCCAGTAGGATTCATCTTGAGCATAACGATCATGTTGGCTGCTACTTATTCCATTCTGTCATGAAGCGAACTATATAGTCCTCAGGGCTTCCCACTTCCTCTCGTTATTATCTTCCTCTCCTATTCCACACCAGCACATTATGGATACACAACCACCTCCGCCAGGTGAGAGCAGATCATATACCGGCAGATCAGTGGGCGCTACATCTAATACGGATATTCTTGGGACACAACGAGAGCGCAGACACAAGTTAGTTCTCCACGATGCTGCCTATGCAGCCACCAAACCTATGACCGAGGATGCACATTTAAACATCGTCCGCAAGACTGGAAGCAGCAAAAACAAGAAGCAGCATGCAGTTGGATGTGAGTATATCCATATTGAGGCAAATGGCGGTCAATTGACAGTATAATGTACAGTGGATGTCCATAGAGATCTACGTAACGAATCCATCGCTGCCTGTAACAGGAAACCTCCAAGGTCGACAAAGGCATTTGTCCGCACAGTCCGCGAAATTCAACATCATGATGCTGTCAGCTCTGGGATTTTCACAGATCAATTTCCTGATAAGCATCCCCGTCAGTGGACGACGCAGGCTTTAATCACCTTAGAGGAGCCTACGGAAGCGTATATGGTTGAGGTAACAGCCGAATTTCATTGTTAGATGCAGCAACTAATGTCTTGTTGGTTTTCAACATGGCTGCAACTATGGCAAGGCAAGGAGGTTGGGTACAGCTGGAACAGTACGACATGCGCCTGGCGTTCAATATGGCCAAAACGGCCAAAGATGGCTTCTTGTGCGCCGCGATAGAGGAAACGAAATATCTCATTGAGAAACCACACGCCAAGGTGCGAGAAGAGAAGAAGCGGGGTGATGAGTTTCCAGGGCATAAAAAGGTGAAGGCTGCGATACACAGACACCCGGCAATGCTTCGTCAAAACCAAACTTCCAGCTGCCTTCCTTGTCAAAATGGCACCGCAAAGACTCTGCCGACACACTGGAGATGCAAAGGAACAGGTGCACCTGCACCCGCCCGACGCAGAGAGCCGACTCCAGTGCTGACTACACCTGCCCCCTGCACCCCACCGGCCCCAACTGGTGACAATTCCGGAGCTCAACTTTCTGAAATCGTCAATTTGCCAGCCGGATATACGCATTCGCATACAGCTCTTCCCTGTGCGGAATTTTTCGATGAAGATGAGGATACCCAGCAAGATACCGATTCTGGTCCGGATATGCTGACTAATGAAGGTTAGTACACTATCTGTTGTGTGGTAATGCGGCTAACATTCATTTTGAAGACTAGAGCAGCAGATTGAGCGATCCTGCAACTGATGACGAGCATTGACCGAAAGACACGGGATCTTGGAGATTATTATTATATACATCTCAGTATTATTAAAGAACAATGTAGTGATCAAGAAGAAAGTAAATGAAAACGCCAGAAAGGCAGCCAAAACAATGTGAATGATGGACTGTGCCAAAATAAATGATTGCAAATTGTGGATACAGCCATGGCAAAATGAGCGTCAATGGAGCGTCAACGATTTTTGGTCATGCATCCTGGGAAATCACACCTCCGATAGGTTGTAGTCAGTCACAACGGAATCTTTGGCCGCCTCCCTATGTAAAACCGATAGCAATACCCTCCCTGCCCCTTCATGAAAATGAGCGTCAATTGTGTGTCAACGATTTTTGGTTATGCGTGCCGGGAAATCACACCTCCAATAGGTTGTAGTCAGTCATACCGGAATTTTCGGTCGCCTTTATAGGCAAAACAGATGGCAATACCCTCCCTGCCCCATCATGAAAATGAGCGTCAACGGAGCGTCAATGATTTTTGGTTATGCGTGCTGGGAAATCACACCTCCGATACGTTGTAGTCAGCCATAAAGGAATATTTGGCTGCCTGCATCGGCAAAACAGATTGCAATACCCTCCCTGCCCCATCATGAAAATGAGGGTCAACGGAGCGTCAACGATTGTTGGTCATGTATCATGGGTAATCTGGGGGGGCGACAGGTTGCACATTGTCATAAACTGATTATTGGCTGCCTCTATAGGCAAAAGTGAAAGTGATACGCTTCCTGCCCCATCTTCAAAATGAGCGTCAACAGAGTGTCAACGATTGTTGGCCTTCCATCATGGTTAATCACAGCACGATGTGGTGGTTATTGTCTATACACATCGTTCTGACTGTTGATATAGGCTAAAAAGCTCAAGATTACTTAGTGGTAGCTCTGTAAATGAAATAAGTTGTTACTGTCCCGGAGGATGTGGCTAGAATATCCTGTTCATATCCGCCTTTAAAGGCTGGCACATCCTTTTTTATGGATGTTTGTGATCAAGCACCACTCATATTACCGAAGATGCAAGACCAAATATTGTTGACGCTCTGTTGACGCTCATTTTCAGGATGAGGTTGGGTGTGTGAGTATGCTTGTTTTGCACATCAAGGCGGCTAATACGTCGAAAATGAACCGTGACGTACCAATGTCAATATTTTATGATTAACAGTCGCCTATCTGAATGCGAACATAAATGTGAGTCCCGAAACGCAAAACCGGAGATTGGAACCGACAGGTCTAGCCAAACTCGGCGACACCCGTGGGTTGATGGGTACGGGTCTGGGTTAGGCCCACCAAGAGGCAGCGGGTCGGGTTTTTGGACGGGTCTGGAACCAAACCGACCCATTCTTGCGGTTCAAACCCGGACACATTGCTACCACTAGGTAGTGGCGATATCGTCACTAGCATTTTTGCCCATAACAGCAGCCGATACATTCATTAAGGGTTAAAGTAGTTGCAAAGCCCTTTGATTGTCCATGGTGCAAGACTAACAAGCATTGACGCTCCATTGATGCTCTGTTGACATAGAGTTTTAGGAGATAGTAGTGCTGTTGTCGCTAGCATTTTTGCCTTTAAAGGTGGCCGAAACCTTGGTTATTGGCTAATGTTGTTTCACCTCACTCAGATTATCGAAGATGCCAGATCAAAAATTGTTGACGCTCCGTTGACACTCAATTTTAGGCGGTGGTAGCGATACCGTTGGTTGCAGTTTTGCCCATCCTGGTGGCCAACCCCCTGATTATAGTTCAATGATATTGCACAGCCCACGGAATATCCATGATACAAGATCAATAGTCATTGACATTCCGTTGATACTAATGTTTGGGAGATTGTAGTACTGTTGTCGCTAGCATGTTTGCATATCAAGGTGGCCAAAACATTGGTTATGGGTTAATGCCATTGCACAGCCCTCGGATTATCCAAGATCCATGACCAAAAATCGGTGACACTCTATTCACAGTCATGTTCAGGAGGTGCTAGCGATATCATCACTAGCTTTTTAACCTATAAAGGCAGACAGTACATTGAATATGGGTTATTGTCATTGCACAGCCCTTGGAATATCCAAGATGAAAGACCTAAAATCGTTGAAACTCCATTGACCCTCAATTTTGGATGAGGCAACAAGCGTGTCCCTTGCCTTTTTACTTATAAAGGCAACCAATAATTTCACTTCACAAGGATGTGACTATAGAGCCCTTTGATTGCTGAGAGTGTAAGACTCAAAATTGTTGACACTCCATTGACGCTCAACTTAAACTCATTCTAACAGTCATTGTATGCACAATGATTGGATGCCAATATTTATATAGTCTTTACTGACAACCAATATATTGTTTCTATGTAAAATCACTTGTATCCAAAAGCTTCATGGCCTCTTAATTTCAGATCCACCACTATACGCATTATCTGAGCGATGGATGATGTTTCCCTATCACATTCCCGCACTTTCAGCCATCAATTTACCACAGGTAGATCCATTCACTAGTTTTTGATTAAGATAGCCCGACTTCTTCATATTTCCCCATCAAGCTCCTTCTCCTTGATTTCGATTACATTCATTAAGCAATTTTTAAAATCTCATCCATGTACACCAGGTCTGAGCGGAGAGATATGCAGTTCGATGCACGAAAGAATGCCGCGTGATGGTTGCCAATAATTCAGGATCCTATCGTGCACAGCCCGCTCCTTCTATGACTCGTACAGCATTAATGACTTCAATTTTGTATGTACATTTTGTCTCTACTTTGGTTTTTGCTTTGCACTTTCCAGTAACAGACAAGTTAATATCTAGTATTTGGGTTGTCTATCAACCTGAATTGGAGTCTAGAACTGACGCATGGTGGGTACAATCCTTGCACATCCAGAGACGGATTATAATGTCTTACAATATACTCACTAAAATCTGGCAAAAGATGACACATAGCAAAATAGTTTCACGAATTGCTTTTGAAAGAGATACAACATCAAAATAGCAAGTTGCCTAACGATTCCTCCCGTGGCACACAAGCCATCAGCATGTTATTGTCCGAATCTGAGTTCAATATGGTAATCATGTAGGGAGGTAATATGCAGCTGTAAATGCTTAGGGGTTCAACAGGCTTCAGTTGCTTATTGGGAAATGAATTAGGTGCCGAGACGGGCGGGAGGGAGGCTATGCATTTGTGAGACTGTTGTTTTATGGAACCTAGCCCCATAGGACTACTTCCTGGTCAAGAGATCCCTTGTGGCATTTGCAATTTTCCGGGGACCACATAATGGGTCTCATTAACCTTTCCAAATGTTGTCAGTACAGGTGCGGTTGCAACATGATCTGTTTGCGGCTTAACAACTGTCATTACCTTCAATTCGGCCGAGCTGTACTTCATATCTCTTTGACAGAAGTAGTCAGCCGCGTCCCCCCATCCAGGTTATGTCAATTCGTCAATCTTCATCTACCTCTGCCGCTACCTCTCCATGCAGTGCTGTATCACATTGGAGATTGTGCCCATCACTCAGCCGGGTTCATCATCTTTACTCAGGTTGCCCAGCGCTGCATTTTCTTCATCATCTTCCTCACCTTTGGCATCCTCCACATGGTCTGAATTAGCAAGTTTGCTCAGACTGTCTCTGATAGCTCTAAACATCTCCTCAATCATTTCTTCAGGCTTCCTGGTTGTCAATCCCGTGTTTTTAGCATATTTCTTATCTTCCTTCTCCTGCGTAATCGCTGTCTCAGCGTCTACGACTGGCTTACTTGCCACAGCAGTTTCGCTCGTGACATAATGCTTGATCCATTGCCAAACCACTTTGTTGCATAAATTGCACATTTCTCGTCAATGCTCCGCTGTAAGCTTCTTCTTGCATCGCAAGCTGCCCAATGCCCCTAGGGCTTGGACGGTGTCTACTTCCTAACCACTCCTGCCTACATTCGCTTCATGGTGTCGTCAGGTGGACCGCTTTGACGATTCGCCATATGTGCCCACCAGGAGTGGTCAAAAGTTGTTGTTCGCAGAGTTGACGATTGAATTTTGTGATGACTTTGTTGTTGGACGAAATGTTGGATGTTGCAAGATATGGACGATACGGACTCCAGGTGCATCTTTTATATCAAGGCTGGTACATTTGTTCAACTTGAAGAAAGCAAAATCTATGTGTTGACCTTCACATGTTGGGAATATTTGTCATGGCTCATACTGCGAGTGATGGGTTGTGGGGTACTTAGGAATTGTATTGGGTGGACAGAAGGATTTAGTGTGCGGAGAGACGGAGACGTGGGTGGACGTCGGAACGGCGAAGGAATGGCAGGAGATGGTGGAGGTATAATTTGTTGTGATAAGGAAGTGGTTTGGGGTGTTGTGACGTCGGATGTTATGGCGTGGTTGTGTGGATAAGAGTTGTGCTGGTGGTGTGTATGATCACGGCTGGATATTCGGATGGTACATTGGGGTATGAGGAATGATTCGAGGGTGGTGGACGAGGTGTATATAAAGAGAGCTTGCTTGGTGTTGGAGGATTTCCTTATCTTCTCTCTTTACTCGTTCTCTTGTATAGCAAAGCAAGTACGACTTTGACCAAGCTTCATCTTTTGTCCTGTCCTGAGTCCATCGATACAAACTTCGAAGCGTCTTGTCCCGATTCCGATATCCCATTACTGTTACCAATATGACCTATGTCTGATCCCGCCCGTTACACTAGAACGAGTCCTTTATAACGTACCTGATATTGAATATACTGTCGATATTGCTTGACCCCTTGTTTTGATCTTGCTTGGCATTACTGTGAAGTGACAGACAGTTATATCTCGATTTGCTACTTGTGTAGCTACGATCTTGCGAACTCGGATGTGCCTGCACCCTTCGAATGGCTGTAAGTACTGCAATGAACCTTGCTCGGTTACCTGCTGGGTATGCCTCGGACCGCACAATTGGTGGATTCACGTTTGTGACAATTGTGTTGACGAGCTTCCACGATTTACCGGATTTGATATCCAATAATACTCATACCGATCCCCATATTTGAATGCGAGCGTACAACAGTAATTTTACCTCCCGGATGAACTGGTCCGACCTCGCCGGAACTCATTGTTCCCATTCCGAACCTGAACCTTTGAACGCCTTCGAGAGTATCGAGGGATTATTGAATACTGAGGTAGATGACCTCGTTTTGCCTGCTTATGTTTGGGTACAATTAGATGTTCCCTCCCCTTGGAATACTTATTGGACAGAAGCCCTCGCATATGGAGGAGGCTTGGAATTGGATGATCCTGTGTTGGGAAGTAATTGGATTGAGTATTGGGGAGCTTACGCTTGGTTTGATTGCGACCCAGAATTGCCTTGCGAGTGCGAAGGACATAACTGTTTAGGAACGCATTCGACGGAAGGATACGCACCAGCAGCAGCAGCAATAGCAAAGCCTGCGCCGGTGCCTATAGTTGTTATTGAACCTCCAACTCCGACTCCCTCCGAACTTGATGCACATAATTGGCACTGGTAGATGTGCTTGATTTGCTGCAATGTCAGGATCAGAACAGCACGATCGGGTGGCTCTGGTGTCCGTGGACGACCAGGCCATGATAGGAGGAATCGTAAACAGGAACCTGATGGAGGTCAATCTCGCGGAGAGACAGGCCACGCTGGAAGAAGCACAGGAGGTGCTGAGGAGGGTGGTGCAGGATCCCAAACCGGTGGCCATGGTACACAGGGTGTGCGATCACCCAGCTCAGATCATCGCGTTACAGAAGCAGATTACAGAACTATAGACACAGCAGTTCCTACCGCCAGAGTGCAATCACTCGACGTTCGAACATCAACTGGAGACATTGAGTCAGGAGCTGGAGGAGACCGGGAGAACACCAAGGATGGCGGGAACGGACGAAGACCTACGACAAGAGCTGGATGATATGACACGAGGGGCCAAACATCCGGGAGAGGAAGTCCGAGCTTTCAGGCCATAGTTAGCCAATGCGCGATCGTCAGCGGCCGGGGTAGCCCCAACTCCCCCCTAGCAAACCCAAGATCAAGGACAGAAGTTTCCCGACTCCCTGGACTTTTCAGGGTCGGATCGAGATCAGTTGAGAGGCTGAATTGCTCAACTCCGGATGGTCATACGACATAAACCCGCCAGCTTTCCCGACGAGCAGTCGAAGATGCCGTACACATTCAATCGCCTTCGAGGGGTAGCCTTAGGCCAGATTTCGCCACACGTCCGGGAGGACGGGGAGATAAAATTAGCAGACCTGTCAGATTTCATACAACTCCTGGAAGCAGGTTTTGGGAACCCCTACTAAGTAGCCACCGCCAAACGGAAAATGCGGGAGATGAAACAAAAGAACCGTGAGTTCTGTCAGTATTATGCTGAGTTCCAAGTTATTGCTGCGGACCTGGATCGGAATCCTTCAGCTTTGCGGAATGCCCTACGGATGGGGTGGTCTGAGGAAATGAAGGACTCCTTTACAGATTGCGATACGCCAGAAGAACTTCCCGCATTTGCGACGGTTTGTTAAAAACGAGATAATTAGATCCGACAACGACGCGCGGCAAAAGCGGCACAGAATACGGGTGGAGTGACAGGTTTTGCCTCTTCCTGCAGACCTCCGGCTTCCCCTAGGGATTTCGCCAGAGCCCCCGCTGGAATAGTGGCTGGATATACTGGGCCTGCACCTCAGGATCTCAGCGCAGGCAGGAGGAGAATTTCCGCGGAAGAGAAGGCAATGAGGTTCACTGATGGAAGATGTTGACATTGTGGTGGGTTCAACCACAGGGCTGCAGAATGTGCGGCAAGGAAGAAGGCTCAGACGTTTAAGGAGGCTGGAGCGGAGGTAAAGCAAGTAGGAACTGGGACATGATCCGAGGAATTGGGAAAAGAGTAGGCCAATTGAAGAAGGATGGCTATTCAGTTGACGGTAAAAGTTTTGGTTTAAATGCTTTGAAATGTGTTGGAATTTGGCATCTTTCAGTTAGCAAGGTGGAGGTATTGAAACGATCAATGGAAGGGAAACATTCAGTTATAACCTGCACATTGACCGTAAATAATCAAGAAATACCCACACATGCATTGATCGATTGTGGAGCTACAGGCATAGCATTTATGGATGAAGATTTTGCTCGCCATCATCAAATACCACTTCAAGAGTTGAAGGATAAACAACAACTCGAAGTTATCGACGGAAGACCTATTGAATCAGGAGATATTACACACCTTTCCAACGTCGGAATGATGGTCCAAGATCATAATGAACCGTTACGAATGTTTGTTACAAGGTTGGGACATTATCCGATTGTTCTTGGAATTCCCTGGCTACGATTACATGATGTTGCAGTATGATTTGCATTCAATACGGTTACCTTCAGATCATAATACCGCACGAGACATTGCCATGATGCACCTGTTACGGTATAAGGAGTTACAGAGGAACCTCCCAAGCCAGTTTAACCTCCCAGAGGGATATTTGAACCACAGATACGCCCTCAAAGACCCTTTCGAGGAAATATTGTTATGCTTAATGGGTCTTTATTCTTCTGGACAGTCAAGAAAGGAAAGCTTAAGGTGTTCAAAGCATCACTTTATGATATTAATAATGCTATTGAAGCGGAGGAATGGAAGGAACAACCGCTGGAGGATATCGTCCCGGCTCAATATCATGAGTTTCTACATGTGTTCAATCTGGCTTTAGTTGACTGCCTCCCCCTACATCAACCAGGCATTGATCACGAAGTAAGATTAAAAGATGGGGAGACACCACTGTGGGGCCCACTCTATTCGATGTCAAGGACCGAGTTGGAAGTTCTTGTAGAATGGCTGGAGGAAAATATGTCGAAAGGGTTCATTCGGCAGTCATCGTCACCGTTTGTGGCACCTGTTCTCTTGGCGAAGAAACTGCACAGAGGGCTACGATTTTGTATCGATCACCGAGATATCAATAGCAAGACGATAAAGCATCGATATCCACTTCCCCTGAATGAGGAGACACTGAAGCTGTTAGGGAAAGCTCCGATATATACAACGTTGGATGTACGAGGGGCTAATAATTTACTTCGAGTAAAGGAAGGAGATGAACATGAGTTGGCTTTCCGGACAAGGTACGCACTGTTTGAACCTACCGTAATGCAGTTCGGAACTAAGAATGCACCAGCGGACTTCCAACGCTATATTAATAATGCTATTCGAGAAGGGTTGGATGAGTTTGCGTCAGCTTATCTGGATGATGTCCTGATATATAGTAACTCGGAGGAGGAACATGAATGCCACGTTAAATGGATTATGCAACGACTGTTGGATGCAGGATTATATTGGAAGCCGGAGAAGTGCGAGTTCTAGAAGGATACAGTGAAATGCCTGGGATTGATTATATCAACAGAGGGAATTTCCATGGAGGAAGATAAAGTGGAGACTGTACGGAACTGGAGTTGAGAGAAAAAGACAGCAAATGGAAGGTTAAATAACCTGTTCGAAGTACAACAGTTTTTGGGGTTCTGTAATCATTATCGACAGTTTATTTCTAAATATCCTAAGAAGGCGGAACCGCTGACAAGGCTAACTAAGAAGGATGAACCATTTGTATGGGAAGCAGAACAGCAGTTAGCTTTTGAGATGATGGTAGAGGCTTTCACTACAGCTCCAGTGCTTCGACAGTTCGATTATGATAGGGAGGTAATCATCGAAACAGATGCGTCCGATTATGTATCTGCGGGGGATGTCTCCCAGTATGATGATGATCGGGTATTACATCCCGTAGCTTATTTTTTGAAGAAACACTCACCTGCCAAATGCAATTATGATATATACGATAAGGAGCTCATGGCAATTATAAAGGCACTTGAGGAATGGAGACCAGAATGTGAAGGGGCTGTGTACCCCCTTAAGTTGATTACTGACCACAAAAATCTCAAGTACTTTATGACAAAGAAGCTGTTGAATCGACGACAGGCATGGTGGTCAGAGTTTTTGACTAGGTTTGACTATGGAATAGTCTATAGACCAGGGAAATCAAATGGTAAAGCAGACGCTCTGACAAGGAGGCCAGGAGACCTCCCTGAAAAGGGGGATGAAAGAATAGAGAATATGGAACAGGTGGTTCTAAAGCCGCAGAATCTACCGAAACGATTGCGTTTGTTGGCGGACAGCCTGCCCGCCCAGGACCGTCCCTCTATTTCCGATCTTATGACAAAACCATATGAGACTGATCCACTACCAGGGAACATACTGGAAGCAATTCAGGCGAAGAATGGGTTACAAGAAATTACTATTGCAGAGTGCATTGAGGATGAGGGACAGATACGGTATAGAGGGAGTTCATATGTACCGGATAGTGATGAGTTATGCCTACGTATTATACAGGAACATCATGATATGGCATTAGCAGGACGTCCAGGATGGGCGAAGACGTTCGACCTGCTCAATAGGAGTTATTACTGGAAGGACATTTGTAAGGATGTTGATCGGTACGTTCGAAATTGCCATGATAGCCAATGGTTCTGAAGCTCAAGACATGCAACCTTCGGAGTCCTTCGACCCTTACCAGTACCAGAGAAACCTTGGGAGGACATCTCGATGGATTTTGTGGTAGGGCTACCAGAGTGTGAATGTTTTGATGCAATATGGGTAGTGGTAGATCGGCTTTCGAAAATGCGACATTTTATCCCTTGCCATACAACGATAGACGCTCTGGGGTTAGCAGAGTAGTTTTTACAAGAGGTGGTACATCTTCATGGACTCCCATCAACGATCATTTCGGATCAGGGCCCGCAGTTTGCATCAACTGTTTGGCAACAAATGTGTAGCCGGTTGGGGATTGATCGGAGAATGTCGACAGCCTTCCACCCACAGACAGATGGACAGACGGAACGAATGAATGCTAGCATGGAACAGTATCTGAGAGTGTTCGTAAATCATCAACAGGGTAATTGGGTGAAGTGGCTTCCATTGGCCGAGTTTGCTGCGAATAACAGAATTTCCGAGACTACTAAGTGTACCCCGTTTTTTGCAGTACGAGGAATAGATCCCTGGATAGAGTTTTCAGGAGAGCCGACAAGGGATCGAGATCAACGACGGGTTAGTGCTGATCAGGTTCTGGCAATGATGCGACAGATGCATGAGCCCCTCCGAGTGGAAATGAGACAGAGTCAAGCAGTGCAGGAAGAAGGAGCAAACTGTGGAGGAATTCCTGCTCCGAATAATCAGGAGGGTTCCCAAGTATGGGTCGACGCCCGACATGTATGAACAACTAGGCCTACGCGGGAGTTGGACTGGAAGCGGTTAAGGCCTTTCACGGTGGTCCGTAGAGTGTCTCCCTATGCATATGAACTTGAGTTGCCTGCATCAATACGAATTTATCGAGTTCAACCTGTTTCCCTTTTGGATCCGGTAGTGAATGACCCCCTCGACGGACAACAGGTTAAACCTCCACCCCCGGTGGAAGTGGATGGCGAGGAAGAGTATCAGGTATTGAGTGTTGAGGATAGTCGGATGTATCGAAGCCAGTTACAGTATCTTATACGGTGGACCGCATATGATTCTTTGACATGGGATCCAGCGAAGTTCGTTGATGGGCTGCAAGCAGTAGGTGAGTTCCATGAACGTTATCCTATGAAGCCAGGGCCATTGGAAATTGATCTCGGAGGACCTCGAACCTAGGAGGGGGATACTGTCACAGCTCATACTGCGAGTGATGGGTTGAGGGGTACTGAAGAGTAGTATCGGGTGGACGGAAGGATTTAGTGTGCGGAGAGATGGAGAAGTGGGTGGACGTGGGAACGGCGAAGGAATGGCAGGAGATGCTGGCGGTATGTTTTGGTATGATAAGGAAGTGGTTTGTGGTGTTGCGACGTCGGATGTTATGGCATGATTGTGTTGATAAGAGTTGTGCTGGTGGTGTGTAAGATCACAGCTGGATATTCGGATGGTACATTGGAGTATGAAGAACGATTCGAGGGTGGCGGATGAAATGTATTTCAGAGAGGTTGTTTGGTATTGGAGGATTTCCTTTTCATCTCTCTTTACTGGTTCTCTTGTATAGCAAAGCAAGTACGACTTTGACCAAGCTTGATCTTTTGTCTTGTCCTGATTCCCTCGATACGAACTTCGAAGCGTCTTGTCCCGATTCCGATATCCCAGTACTGTTACCAATATCACCTACGTCCGATCCCGCCTGTTTCAATGTTGATGCTAACTGTACAATATGACCCAATTTCAAGTTTCTGTTTCATGTGAGATCCTGGGGATGTCTTGAGATAAACATCACCAGACGCCATTTCTGTCGAAGAATTTCCTGTTTATATCGGGCAAAACTGATATTTCAGCTGTTGTTCACCTCTATTCGTCCCGGTACTCACACAAAGAACATCGGACGGACATATTGCACATTGTGGGATGGTTGGATACCCCTGCAACTTGCAGCTATATGCAACAGGATTCATCTTGAGTAGATCATGTAAGTTACCAGTTACTCAGTCCATTTTGACTTGAAGCTAACAATTTATTCCTCAGGACTTCCCACTTCTTTTCGTTATCATCTTCCACTCCTTTTCCACACTAGGAAATCGTGGATATTCAAATACCTCAGGAAGGTGAGAGCATATCAGAATCAAGCCAAGCGACAGTCATTTCATCCAATGTGGCACACGCTGGGAGACTGCAACAATGAAGATACCAGTTAGTCCACCGTGATGCTGCCAATGCAGCCACCGAAACTATGACCCAGGAAGCACAATTAAAAATGGTCCGCAAAACCTGAAGGAAGAAGAATGAGAAGCAGCATGTGATAGGATGTGTGTATCCATATCGAGGCAGACAGCCGTCAACTAACCGGAAAACATTCAGCTGGTATATGTAGAGAGCTCTGTGTCCAAAGTATAGCTGCCTGTAACAGGTAACCTCCAACATCGACCAAGGCATCAGTCTGCAAGGTCCGCAAAATTGATCATCATGATGATATCAGCGGTGGGATGTTAGCGGATGAATATCGTGATAAGCATCCCTGGGAGGGGCGGAAACAGGCTTTAAACCACTTAGGCGAGGCTACGGAAGCATATATGGTAGAAGTAATAGCCAAATCTCATCCTTAGAAGGAGTAACTAATTTCTTCTAGGTTTTCAACATGTATGCTACTATGGCAAGGCAAGGAGGTCGAGTACAGCTAGAACAGTCTGACATGCACCTTGCCTTGAATATGTCGAAAATAGCCAAAGGAGGGTTTTCACACACTGCAATAGAGAAAACACCATACCTGATCAAGGATACTCATGGAGAAGTCCAAGAAGAGAGGAAGCGAGCAGTTGAGTTTGCTGGGCATGAATAGGTGAAGGCTGTGATAGAAAGACACCCAGCTACGGTTTGTGAACATCGCATGGACAGCTGCCTTCCTTGCAAAAATGGCACGGCAGAGAACCGGCAGACATGGTTGAGGCTCAACGGAACGGGTGCACCTCTACCAGACCGTCACAGACAGCGGACAAACAAACCAACACCAACTCCGCCCAGAACAACACCTGTGCCACCCAGTGAAAATGACAGAGCTCAAGGTTCCTGAATGGAAGCTGTGTGAGCCCGATGTGCGTATTTACAGGCTCCTCTTCGCAATGCTCAATGTTTCCATCTTAATCCATATGGCAAGGATAGCAAGCACAATAAAGATTTTATTCCAGATTTACTGACTGCTGAAGAAATATCCACTGGTTAGTACACTATCTGCTGTATGGTAATGCAGCAAACATCCATTTTGCAGACTACAGCAGCCAATTGAGCAAACCTGCAAGTGAAGATGAGCATTGATCAAAAGGAATGGGATTTTTGAGTGTATTATTATCTACAATTAGCGGACACTTTAAAGTACATGTTGAAGGATATATATATATGTATTATTAAAGACCAATTTTGTTATAAAGTAGAATGTACATGAAGACAATAAAAAGGCTGCCAAATCACCATGTATGATATATTATGCCCAATGAAGTGGTGACATATTGCGGATATGCCCGTGGTAAAATGAACGTCAACAGAGGGTCAACGTTTTTTGGTCTTGGAAGACACGTAATGAATATGAGATCTGGTCGCTGTGACGCAAAAATGAAATTGTTGGCCGCCTTTATTGGCAAGTATGCTAGCGATGACATTGCTACTGTCTCCTCACAATGAGCATCAATGGAGCGTCAATGATTTTTGGTCTTCTAAGTGAGGTATGTAAGCAGTGATCTGGAAGTGGTTATACATGATCAAAGTATTGGCCGCCTTTGTCAGTACAAAAGAAAGCGACACACTCCCTGGCCCATCTTGAAAATGAGCGTCATTGGAGCATCCACAATTTTTGGTCTTGCATCTTGGGGAATCTAACTCGCGCGTGATCACAGCCATCTATAAGGAAGGTGTTGGCAGCTATTATAGGTAGATAAGCAAGAGATATTCCCGTCACAGCCTCCCGAACTGTAACACCTTATTACACTGAGATAGCGGCTACCAAGTGTGCATGAGCGTGTTTGCATATAGAAGTGGTTAAAACTTGGTAAATAGACAATAGAGGCGACATCGCGCTTGGATTAACCATGATGCAAGGCCAAAAATCGTTGACACTCTGTTGATGCTCATTTTCAAGATGCGGCAGGGAGTGTGTCGGTTTCTTTTTTGCCTATAGAGGTGGCCAATACATCTTTTGTGGATATTTGCGACCAATCGCCACTCAGATTACCGAAGATGCAACACTAAAAATCGTTGACACTCGATTGATGCTCATCTTTAGGATGGGGCAGGTAGCATGTTTCACATTGTTTTGAATCCTAAGGCAGCGAATACAACAAAAAAACGAAAATGGCCTGCCATAGTCACTATTTCGGGATTAATAGTAGGTTATCTGAATTCTACCATGAATAGAAAAACCCGAAACACAGAACTTGGGATTGGAACCAACGGGTCAAGCCACACTTGGCAAAATCCATGGGTTGACAGGTACGGGTCAGGGTTTGGCCCGCCAAACGGCAGCAGGTCGGGTTTGGGGATGGGTCATGGCCCGAACCGAACTGTTTTTGCTGTTCAAACCTGGACCACAGGCAAGTTCCCTGGAGCCGTTTGTAACACTATACATCAGGTATCACTACTGATGCTAACATACTGTATACCTTTATATATGTAGATATAGATAGCACTGATATACTGTGATCATAAATAATTCTCATTGGGTTACCGGTGCTACGTATTTGATTGCAGTACATAAGCACCATTCAGTTGGGCAATTTCCCATCCAATTCAGTTTTCGAGTTATGGTTTGACTATTACATGTTACATATACAGATCTTGTACAACTATATTGTTACCTTCCAGTGTGCAATTTACCATATTTCCAATACTTAATCTACAATTGTGTGAAAAGATTGTTTCTCAGTATTCGCTAGGGGGAATCCCAAGGCAATATAACAAATATTGAAGATATTGTATGTCAGAGGCTAAAAGGTAACAGTATGTAAAAATGACACATAGCGTGTATGCAACACTGTATAATTACGTGATGAAATGTGGATTCTATGATATTTCATGCTTTACACTTACTGAATATTATGCCCTTCCTCAGCCTTGCTATACTTGCTCTGCCTTAGTATACTTGCTGTATCTTGCTATACTTGTTTGGCTTTGCAATATTGGTTTAATCTTGCCATACCTGCTTGGCATTGCAATATTTGGCTAGTCTTGCTCTATGTATACAGACTTGTGATGCATTTTTGGCCTTATTACTGTGGATTACTCATAGTATATCTACTCCTGACCCTTGCGATATGTACTTGGCCTTGGAATACTTAGTTGGGCTGGCAAAACTGACTTCAATTTTCTTTACTTACATCAGTTTAATGAACTTAGTTGGACTTGCTGCACTTCCTGGAGCAAGCTATACATACTGTATTTTGATAGTAGAATATATACACATCTGTGGGATAATGCATGATGTATATATATATAGGCATCATCAGTAAGTGGAACAGTTGTGTGGAAGCTACATAGGGATCTTCTAGATACTGTGGTCAACCATATGGACACTCCTAAGTATGTTCAGATGTTTCCAGGCCCCGCTGAAGATAGGCAATGTACTCTCAGATGGTGTAAAAGAATTCTCAGATGCTTTTGAAAGCAACTGCAGTTATGAAGGCGAATGTCAAATCCTACAAAATCTCACTTCTAAGATAGTTAAAGTTTGGGGCAGCAGAGATATCTGCCCAGGTTTGGGGGAAACCATGTAAGTAGCTGAGACCTCTGTCCAGATCTACAGAAAATCTTAAACTCAATGCTATATTCTTCCAGTAGTGGTTCTTAAGATCCCAAGTTTCGTAACCTCAAGTAATATCATATATCATATTTGTCGTTGATAGGCATTTGTGATTTTCAATTACTGGAAGATTCCCTACAAGATTATATGGCATATAGTGAAAATCTAAATCTAACAATATATGTATATATGGTCGATATGGCTGCAGCCAATACTGAAATACAATTGGAAGAACACCTGAAACTGAATTCTGGGTGAACTTAGAAATGTAATTGGAGGCTACAACATTGTGAACCTGGAGGCTATAATAGAGTGAACTTGCAGATATACATGAAGCTGGTGATCAAGTAAGTATCGAGATTCACTTGGAGGGCACAATCAAAGGAGTTTAGAGATAGACTTGGAGTGAATTATCATCCGAACACAGAGAAGAACTTTGGTGGTGTAATTATGTGACTTTGCAGAAGCAGGTGGTGGCTGTGATTGAGTGAATTCAGAGATATACTAGAACGCAGCGATTCAACATATTAGGAGATACCCTTGAAAGCCATTATCATGTGAGCTTACTACTGCACAAGGAGGCCCTCATTGAGCAAGTTTGGAGATGTACTTGGAGGTGGTAACTATGTAAGTTGGGTAATTCTCTTGCAACCTACACTTCAGCAAGTTAAGAAATGCACATGCAGGCTCTGATTGAATGAACTACAATATTCATTTCTCGACAGTGCTTAAAGATGTTTGGTAACACACTGGAGGTCATGATTAAGCAAACTTAGTGAGGTACTTGAGAGGTGGTAATTAGGCGGATTCAAGGAGTACCAAGAGGCGGTAGATTTCAATAAAAGTATGATGGGAGCGGAGACTCACTGTATTACGTAATACATAAATCTGCAAACGGAGAATGAAGATTAAAATATGGCTTCCTGAGAGATATGAAATGAACAACCGGCGGGGAGGGGGTTAAAGTCAATCTTGGTCTGACTCTGTACCCAGTGTTAACACGTGGTCATGACATGGACAGATACAGAGAGATGACCTAACATTGTATTCTCAGGATATGGTAGAGTCATGGGCAACCAGAAGAGCAATAAGAGATGCACATGAGACCAGCTCAGGGAAAGGAATATGGGAAATTGGAATATTATGAGATATTCAAGTATGAAATCTTTGACCATAACCAATACACTATGAATCACTCGCATTCTGGTAGTTAAGGACATGTATTTGGGGTATTTCAAACGCAATGAGGCAGGTTGTACCCCTGATTTCCCACATCTCATAATATTCTCCCAACTCAATCTGATGTTCAGCACCATATTCCTCAATCTCATCAATATCTCTAATGCCATTGGTGAATAGAAAGTTAAGTCATCTGGCTTTCTCTTCCAATGTTATAATTGTGAGTTAACAACAACTAAAAGCATCCACCCAAGATGGACTGTCTCCTGCTCACAGCCAGCTTATCAATCTTCTTGTCATCAAAAGATAACTCCTTGGTGTCACCAGCTTCTGCCCTGCCTTTCTACACATTGTCTACCTCTGGCCACATCTCCATGAGCTTACCAGAAGAGTTTACTCTCGTTGTATTCCCATGATTGCAAGTTATGTAACAAACAAAGTTTCTATATGCATTACATCTCCCTTCCGATCAAGTACACCCCAGCAGTGTTGGCAACTGTCCCGAACCATCACTTTGGGTCTGGGTCTGGGTCCAACCTGAATCGTTGCCAAATCGGCAGTCTGAGTTGTTGATACACCCGAACCTTCAAAGTGGGTGCGGTTCGATCGAATTCTCCCAACCCGTCTGCACTGGGCGGGTTGTCAGCAGGTCACCCAGCGGGTCCATCAATATCTTCATATAAGGCTCTAGGTTTTGCAGTTTGATGATAGTGTCTTATCGAAATTGTGTATTCAACAGGCAATGATTTGTTTTTGCATGTCATGGACATTGTGATATCGATTATGTTGAAATCTGTGATTTTCCTTTGATATATTGTATTTTTGCCTATCAAGGCGGTCAATAGTTCTTTGTTGTGCTCAAATATCAGTGTGATGCCTCGATTTCCACACGTGCAAGACCAAAAATGGTTGACACTCCTATGATGCTCATTTTCATGAGGTGGCAGGGAGCGTGTCGCTGGTGTTTCTGCCCATAAAGGCAGCCAATATCTTGTCAATGTATGTCTGCAACCAATCAGTACTTAGATTACCCTAGTTGGAATGCTAAAAATTGTTGACGCTCTGTTGACACTCATTCTCAGAATGGGGCAGTGAGTGTGTTGATGTCACATTTGCCTATGAATGATGCCAATACATCGGTTATGCCGAACAGTGACCAACTCACTATTCAATCATTATACTTACAAGACCAAAAATTGTTGACCCTCCATTGACACTTATTTTGGTGTATTGTCCATTCAACATCTGCTGCCATCAATAATTGTTTTCATAATGTTTTGAACTTATTGGTTGTCTTTCTGACAGATTGAGACTCGGCCCTGTGGCAAATACAAGCCCAGTTATATTCCTGCACTGTTCGCTCCCATACTATGAGAATTTATATAGCTTGCCAAAAGAATCATCGTGCCCGCTATGCATCTGTTTGTCGACCAAGATTTACAAGCGACTGCACTCCATTCGCCCATATTATATTGCCAAAAGAAACTCTCGGTGAAGCTGCATCATCAGCAACAAACCTAGTTTCCGTCAGGAACACCCGGGTGTTCCTGCCAGCCCTGACGGCTCTGACAGAACCTTGTACCCTCTGACAGTTAATCACACCCAACCCATTGCCCAAGGGACGGGTCGCATTGCATACCTACCCTGCAGCGGCAATTATACCATGTCTCTTGTCGTTGCAACTTGTTGCATTGTATATTACCCGGTTGACGCTCACCCAAAGTAAAGGAATTGCCACCCAGGTGTCGCGATTCCTTTACTTGTGTCTGGAATGTGGTGACATATACGCACCGTCACAATGACACGTGGAGTACACTCTTAGCAGGGGCCCGAGTTACGCTGTAGCCGTTTACCCAACGCCTAGCACTGTTTATGCCCTTCTTCAGCCGAGTGCCACATTTTACCTCTCCGCTATTGAAATTTATCGGATGCCGCACTCTCCCATATATGTTTCACTTTGAGATCTTGTTATTTATTACGAAACAGTCTTCGCTTCGGATACATCGCTTGCCGTTGCATTTGCTTCGCCATTATTGTATTTTGCAGGTCTGAAATATACTCTCCAATCTTAACACTCTCTAGTACTATGCCCTCAGTCCTCCAAATTCTGCATTGATCCATCATCGGCCTGCGATGCTTCTTCCTCCTCATCCACATCTGCATCATTACCATCGTCGCCGTCATACCTGTCGACATCACTGGTTCCCAGGTCGAACCTCTTGAGTGTAGTTGCGGCCCGTCATCGCCGGCTGGTGGTGGGGATAGAATCGCTCTGATCAATTATGTCATCTTCATCATCGTAATCGTCGCTGCCCCCTGGCATCCCGAAATGAAGTTCACCATCTGTACAATTGTTGTCCATCGGGGTATTTGGGTCAGAGCTTCCGATCTCAGGCTCTTCAAGCGCCACCTCGGAAGTCAAATAGTCAAGAAGAATAGCAGTGTGAACGCGTGCTGCTTCATTGCTGATGTCCTTGGCAGCCGTTGGGTTCTCCGCCTGTTTGATCTGACGCTTGACTGTAGCAAGAGTGTTTTGATACACCCTCTGTTGGTAGCTCTCCAGTAGTGTGTTCCAGGTATTCATCAAGGTATATGTGTCTGCAACGCCAGGCGACTTTGACAACTTGCAAACCGTTGCAGCGCAGCAGGATGCGTTCTTACCACCATTATTCTTGTAGTTGAAGTAGTTTGAGCGAACAGGTCTGTTCCCTTCCAGCATTGACCTGGAAGCTTTCGGAGGAACACCTTTGTTCTTTTGCCACACCAGGAGAGCATGGCGCAACGCGGTGCAGGTAAACATGATCAGTGGCAAAGGTATATGACTGTCCTTGTCGTCAATCATGGAATGATAAAATCCATCACGATACCTACCGTGGTTATTCACGCGATGATAAAGCTTCATGTAGATAAACCCCGGAGTTGCTTCCGCCAGGAAGTACAGTGGACGCGGGCCATTCTTCAGCAGCTTTTGACACTCTCTGTGTTGGATTTGGACCGCGTACACCACCTTCCACATGCTCTGCCACAGGAAAAAGATACATATTGTCTGCCAGAAGGGAATCAATAAATTCCAAACACTCGGTGTCGGATTCAACGCGGTGGAGACCATAAAGCTCTGCTATATTGTCCCTGGCTGATTGAATAAAATGGGATTTAACTTTGATGACATGTGCTTGAACCTGGCACCAGTTTGAGCATGTAATATCCAACGTGGGCCGTTGCGTCAGCACACCTCTTTCAAGATCTCCTTTGTGCGTGCCTCACATGCTATGGACCAAATGTTGTTTTGCTGCATAGCGGTGTTCCAGTACTTCTCAATAATCTGCCAATGTGGGGCTTCAGCTAATGCTTTTTCCACGCGTCGCGTTGCATAACTTACCATCTCCAAGTTGCTTCCACTCATACACAGCAGTCTGTTCCACAGATAGAGCTCCATCAGTGTGTCTGTAGCAAAGTCAAGACGTGTCATGTCTGAGTGACCAAATCGATGGATGCTGCGACTGCCGGAGACCATTGATCGAGGTGTAGACACCCCCTGCAGTTGCAATTGCCACTGCGTCTGTTTCTGATTGCTTTCTGTAGCTCGTGTTGATGGTGGATTTGTAATGATCGCGCAGGCTTCTGGATTAGGGATGGGCGTAGGCAGGTTTTCAAGACCGCTGAGAGGAGTGGGAGTGCTAGCAATGGTGGATGCGAAGCAGGATGCAACGCGACACATTGAGTCTGTCAGTCAGGTTCCTCCGGGAGCTGGTGGACTACAACTGTTTGTACCCGGCATAGCGGTTGGAGTATTTATTGACCGTCGCTGTGTAGTGGACGGGGTGGCTGTCACGGATTGATTGATGAATGCCACGCCAAAATTGTTCAGCGAAGATGAGGGGGTGGAGTTCTGACCATGCATTGTAGAGGCTACAGAATTCCCTCCTTGAGAGGTATCCCTCACGCCAGCCGGTGCGGTAATGCGTCTCGCAGCAGGGGAAAGCTGAGAATTGCCTGAACGCGCATGCTTTTGTTGTTTCTGCACAGTTTGTACGCCCGGAGTTGTGTCAGGGTGGGGGCTTTGAGAAGGCATAGTCCAATATAGAAGTTCGACTTTAAGAATGGAAGAATATTTTCCTCAGCATGCATATGCAACGGCAGGCGAGGTAGACTCCAATCTGAGCGAGCAGGGAGTGATTCGAAAGAAAGGAAGGCGCAGGGTATACCACTCTAGACCATGAATCACCATCGCACGTGACGATACTCGAGGACGAGATCCGTTGAAATGCATATAATTATGGCATCCACTCCCATCAGATTAAACACAGATTACACTCAGCATTGATATTCACTGTTACAGCAATGTTAGAAGGTCTATTTGCACTGCTTGAAGGGTGTTTATGACTTCTTGGCGCGATGATCATAGGATTGCATTTGTTCTTGGCACAATCCTTCGAACTATCGATTGTGTATATCTTCAGTTTCCCAGTGGATATCCCCTGTTGGCAGAGCTGAAAACATAGCAAAGCGAACATCGATGTATTCTCTATCCTATGACACCAGTTGCGTGTGCTTTTTCCACCGCTAGGCATGTTGGTAGCCTGCTTGGATAGTTGCAGAGTTGGGAGACCCTCAGAAGTACTCTGTTTGATCTGAGATGGATGAGGTCTGAGCAGTGAAAGTGGTGTGTGATGCAAAATTAATGCCCCGCATCGTAAACTGTCTTCACCACAAGTACTCAATGTAGTCTCGAGGCTTGATGTTAATGAGGTGCATGGTGGTTGTGCGAGATGCAGGCTGGGCAGTTTTGTGTTCGTTGACGAACAAAATGCAGGATATGAATCAAAAGCGTCATATCTCACAGGTTGAACCAAGAAATCACTGGAACTCAAGTATATATATCACGTCTTCCCGTGTACCCCTCCTGTCTCTTTTCCTCCTGTATGACACACACCGCCGGCATCCAGAACTATCTCGAAATGACGTGACTTGCACAAAACAACGTTTCTCATTCCAAATCACACCCGATAACATGCACAACTTTGTACTATCCCTCTGCGCTTCGTTCCACTACATGCAACTGTATCGTATTGCTAACCCTTTGGATGTCGATTCACTTTTGACTCACAGTGATGGCACCAAAGGGCAGCCTCAAAGGAAAACGGAAGGCTAGAGCAAATGTGCCGACATCCATTATAAATTGCCGCCTCCCATTGGATCGGGACTGAAAAAAGATATTCATTTTGGAACACATCCGTGGACCCATACGGATATACAATGTTTGCGGCGTCAAGGATGAGAGGGCATGGGACCACTTTTATGATATAATCTTTCTTGATCAAGTCACAACTCGCCACTTCCAGAATTCCAGCTGATGTGGCTGCACCGCGGGAGCAAGAGTTCCCCTGTTTTGGAGTTGTTGGCTCCGTTCTGCTCATATATGGGGCAAATGCTCAACAAAACCCGTGACCAAATGAACAATTGGAGGTGGCACAACCACCGTGCTTTCAGGGATCAAGGCGATCACTCCAACCCGCGGACAACCAGCTCAGGGAATGTTAAACGCACCGGTGAGTGTTTCTCTTGGTACATTAGCGATGATCCTAGGGCAAAGATTGAGCGGCCAAGCTGCCGGCAGTACAAGCTAGGCAACTTCCTGGCCGTTAGACCACTGAATTGAGATGAGATAATCGAGAAGGATAATCATTATGAGAACTGGGCCGATCCCAGAGTGCCGAATGATGGAAGGTGCCATCCTGGCGATAGCAATGAGAATGATGACGGCGATGGTGAGGAGGACAGGCAGGGCAGTGAGAAATGAACTAGGGGAAGAAAGGGAGCGAACGATGTCAAGAGAAAACGGAAGGGGACTGAAGACCAAAAGTGCAAGGGGAAGTAAACGCAAGAAGAGGAGGGGAAAGGGAATGGGCAGGGGAATAGGAAACGAAAGGTATTGTTAAACACACTGTGGGGGGCGAATGCTCACAGAGCGGCGGAAAGGCTACAGCGAGCAAGGCGAATGGGACAAGGAGGGCCAACTAGGGCGGGTATATTTAGAGCCGGAAGCATCGCCCACAATGTCCATTTCCTCAGGTGATGATTCCGACTCTACCGCGGTGTCAGACGGCGAATATGACTCAGAACATGATTCTGATGTTGATATGAGCATGGTGAATAATGTGGACTCACCGGACGGCATTGATCTAGATGGCGATGTGGATACAGAAAGGGATGGTGACGATGAAGAGGATGAAGATGAAGCGGAGGAAGATGAGGTGGAAGAGGAGGAAGAGGATGAGGATACAGATGAGGAAGAGGATGATGGCAAAGAACCTCGGATGATTGGCCACGGAGAGATGGTAGATACATCGGCTGACGATATGGATTCCATGGTAGATGATCAGCCAACCATGGTACGTGAGCAAGGCCAGGAGATGCGCGAGTATACCCCACAGCCACATACGCCGGCACCTGCCCCACGGCCACAAACCCCGGAGCCTCGCCCATCCCCACGAACTTCAGTGACTCATCCCCTCTGTGGGCTGGAGTTTTTGGGGATTGTGATGCTGCAAAAACCTCACCCGGCAGCGCCAACTATGACGGAAGATGATGCAGCCAGAAATACCTCAGATGTCGATGTGGATCAGCTGCTACTCGGCGAATCAGCAGGTGGTGACAGTCTCCCCAATGACCGTCTCCCCGATGCCCCTCTCCCCGATGACCCTCTCCCTGATGACCCCCTCCACGATGACCCTCTCCCCGATGACCCTCTCCCTCAGGCGCGCCTGGATGCCTTGGTAGGCGACTAGGAAACCAGTCCTCCTGTTGCAGAGGAGGGGTGCATCAGGGTTAGGGTCGTGTTCTTGTCTTCTGAGTTCCCTGTGCTGTGATCTATTCATCTCTGGCACTGATTAAGGAACGCATGAAGGTGTTTTGTTCGCACAGGGTTTTTTGATCTCCAGCTCGTTTGGCTCAGGGGTTGTAGTCTTGTTCGTTTCCTTCATTCTGATCTATTTTTCTAAGGCATTGATCATTCCACGCGTCGCGAGGTTGTTGGATTGCTCAGGGTTTAATTTGCATTTTATTCATAGTATCATGGGACGTCGCGCATGCAGTGTTTTTGCAACTCCTGGCGTGTAAGGAACCTCCTTGTGATGGTGTTGAGGCTCAATAAGTCTCTCAAGTTAGCTGAGCGTATACCCACACCAGACTGCTCAGGCCCAGCACCAACTATCATCCCTTTCTACAGTGAATACTCCACTCCTCGCGTGTCGTTGACAATGCCAGTGAAGACCCCTGTCTGTTGCCCTGAATTTTCATGCCGAAAGATGTTCACCTCAGAGAACTGGCAAGTTAAACATATCAAATTACACCATCGTGAACACCTTCAAGTTGCACACCAGAAGAATCTGACTATTCGTAGCGTGCCCCAATGTGGTTGACCCGCTCAGAGTCGTGAATCCAACTCTAACACAGATTCAGTCAAAGACTTGGACGCGTTTCCCAACCTCGAACACCTTGAAACCATCGCAGACTTGGAGTGTCAACCAGCGCCATCACCTCTGCCACGTACGGAAACATCCCCTGGTGCTGGTGCTCAGCTGACCGTTTACATTGCTGAGCCGTGGGAATGCGAAGCTCACGGTTGCCTTGAGATGAACCTAGGAAACAATCCCTACTACCCGTTTGCGACGTGTGAAGAGTACAAATATATCCAGTGTGGGATCCAGAATGAGCTCACGAAGACGTACTTTGACAACGTACTGAAGGAAGAAAACACCGCTCTGCGCTTCCCAAGCTTCACATATGGGGATGGCGTCCAGAAGCTCATGGCTAGCATGCCAGATCATCAGGCTCTCGGGGAGTGGGAACTGCACACTCTGGAGGATATGAGATAGAATGACAATCACGATCGCACAATCAAATACTGGAGTCGAGACATCATCAAAGGCATGAGATGGTCGATGCGGCAGCCAGCCCATGCCGAGCATCTTATTTACACTCCTGAGTGTTGCTTTAACAGCGATACGCCACTGAAACGCCACCATCCTTAACTGCATACTGCAGACTGGTGGTGGGAGACACCGGTAAGAAGAGATATCTGAGGGTGATGACGTGCTAACCGACATTAAGTCAACGCTCAGAGTGGGGGATACACTGGTTCCCTAGATCTTCATGTCCAATGGAACACATCTTGCGAATTTTGCCGGTAACAAGAAAAAGTTGTCTGTATATATGACGATTGGCAATCTATCATCGAAGATCTGCCAGATGCCCTCAACACACAGTGTCGCAATGGTCGCTCTCCTGCCAATTCCGATCATGAACAGCAGTATTCCTCAGGAGTGGCTGGATGAGTAACGGCAAACGAACCGAGAGGTGCTGAATGAGTTACTCTGGCGGGTACTCCATTGTCTCACCTGTAAACAAAATCCCAGCGCCGAGAGCAAGTATTACAATTTTCTCTGAGCAGATGGCAACTTCAGGCGTTGCAAACCAGATTTAGCAGTGTGGGATGCAGATGGTGCTGAGTATAGCGACCTACATCACCACGAGCAGCATGTCTGTTTTTGGTGTGAGTGTCCAAAGAATGAACTTGGAGATTATGTCCCTCCTGACAAGCAACACCCCCGGTGGGATCACAACCTATATTGAATGCTCGGCAATGCCAACAGCAGGGCAGCAAATGCCGAACTATCGTCACGCCATGTCCACGGAGGACTCAACCTGTTTCAATATATTCCCCGTATCGTGAGCGTCATCCCGAAGCCCAACCTCCTGCATTCAATTCAGATCGGCATGCTTGACCACCTCCCAAAGTGGATTTTTCACATTACAAAGATGCACAAACAGCAAGACATGTACAATGCAATATGGTCATCCGTGCCTGCATACCACGACCTCACACCAAAAAATATGTCGTATGAGGAAGTTCCTCAATGAAAGAAGAAGGTGATGAAGGAAATGAGCTGGTACCGGCTGGGAGCTGTAACCCAGTCTCTACGAGGAGGAAGCCCCGCTCAGCGTCCCGTATCCAATCGCGCAATGAGTGCACAAGGGAATTGTTAGATCTCCATATGTATGGTCGATATATCACTCACGATGATGTAACATTGATCTACATGGATGATGCCTTGGGTCGTTTTCGCACGGTCAAATATGATTTCTTACTCGGGCGAGCCGGAAGAAAGGAGAAGGCCAAAGCCATTCCCCTGAGAATGGAACTCGTGAAGAAGCGAAAGGTAGACAAGGAAACAAATGCTGCAACTTGAACCTCGTCCAAGAAGCGGCCCAAAATGATCGCCGGGCGGGATTATATCAGCCACGAGATAGATCTTTCCAAGGAGTTAGATACTGACATCAACTCTGCAAGGATTGACTTGATGTCTCACTGGGTCGAACAGATTCATCGATACGGAGCCTTGCAACGGTATTCTGCTGAGAGTCATGAACATGCACATCAAACGAACCTCAACGACGGTTGGAACACCACCAATCTCAATCTCAACAACCTGAGGCAAGTAATCCCCTTTCAGCGTCACATCCTCTGCTTCGAAATCACAGAGCTCAATCTCCAAGCCCTCGCTCCGCGTTGAGGGAACCGCGCTGCCACCTGCAAAGTCCTCCCATCCTGTGCTGATCTGGCTGCCCCCTTGAGCTCCCAGTCATATGCAAAGCCCGAATTGATGGGACCCCAGAACCGCCGTCATGGACAGCATCCCGACCTTATAATCAAAGTCTTCAGAGCTTTACTCGAAAATACCCAGGATGAAACGTTCCGCGTGGGTATATACAACTGCGCACGGCAGTTTATCGAGCATAAGAGTTGTAACAAGTTGTATATATCGGATGAACAACTGCACGCAATGGAGATATTTATTTACCACTGTATTCAGGTTCAAGTTGAGGGTTTAGAAGATGAACACATATCTCCGATCTGTCGATGCACAGAAGCCAGAGCTGGTGCGGAGGGGACTGACAGAACGACCCAGTGTGGGTAAAGCAATGCCCAGGGAGGTGTTTAGGTGCGCTGAATGGTCGTCTCCTGCAGTAACTGCAATGATCATTCAAAATGCAGCTCCTGAACGAGGATGGAGCTTTCGCTGAGTACTGGTTAGCCTTGGTGCTCACCACAATACCTGAAAACTTGGGTAACTTGGATCCCATCTCGAAATTTGTATAAGTGTGAAACGCACCAGTTGCCATTGCTTTGCAAGTTCTCAGTGTGGGTAACATTGTTGGCTGTGCGCACGTAATTCCGGCTATAGCTAGCAGTGGTAAAACAGGAGATGGACAGAACGAGTGATGGATTGTCAATAGCCACAAAGATCTGGCAACTTGGAATGATGTGGATAAGTAGTAAAGCTACAATTGCATGTTGCGCGGAGGTAGAAGAAACGCGAGGAGAGGTTTTCGCAGTATCACCCATCGCATTGCAATCCCGATCCAAGCTTGTACCCAATGAACCCATTCCAATGTATGGTCACAGTTGGCCACAATGCCAGAGTGTTGGTTTAAAACTGGGGACCCACCGAGCGGAAAGAAACGCAGAGATCGTGATGGGATGGCTATATGAAGTGTGACGCGTTGTATTTGCGCTGCGCCCGGAGCAGGCCGCCACCGGGATGTCTCTGATGGCTCAGACGGACTGCGTCCACTCTGACAGAGCCACTCCACCTGGATGGAAATTTTTTTTGCTGATGATACAGAAGCTGGTAAAACATATTGATGCATTCGGTCCTAGTGTTTTTTGATTCTGTTATTCCTCCTTGTTTCGAATGTATCATCAGCAAAAACTAAATTTTGTTGATAAAACTTATTATTTTATTGTACCCACAAACTCAAAAAAATGAAACCGAGGTTTCCCTAAGATATGACATTGCCTTAACATTCCAGAGCGTTCCTGGAGTTGTCGCAATGCTGTTTCCAAGCATCACAATCAGGGTACCTACCTTTGCAAATGTTTCACTGAGCACTTGATGAACAGTTCACACTTCCTTTGGCAATATCACAAATCTTCTCTCGGCATACTCCTATGTTGCCCAGTTTGATTTGGCCTTGTGATGATGATAGTACTGGCTCCATACGTCAAATGAAGCGTGTTGTTCTTGTTTTCAAAGACCATCATGGCTTAATTTGACCAGTGATAGTTACCATGCAGAAGTGGTTTATGATTTTCATTTTGTTGTTACGAGATGGTTCAGTACCTTCTGTTCAACCGTCACAGGAGGGTTATGCATCATCACAATCATGATTTGACGCGTTTGAGATTAGACTTCAGCAAACCATTAATTGTAGTACATTTGGTACTATCATGATATATCGACGAAAGCTAGAATGATATAGCACACAAAGTCAAACCTGAATCCGATCACTGACACCACTCCTAACTTCCAAGCGACAACGCACCCTGCACAATCGTACTTCGATCAACTAATCCTGTATTCTCAACACTGGTGATGTTGTTGTTGTTACTGCTGCTGTCGCTGCAGCGAACGGGCTGGCTGCTGCTGGCGATGGCAGGCCAGCCCATAGGCAGAACATCTGAGAATCACATCCTAGTTTCAGTAGCAGCAACAAAGTTGCTGAGAGAATTCAAAGAATTGTCAGGCTGCTCTATCAGCTTCTCCGGGACGTAATCAAGAAAGTTCTCATCAATGATGCCCTGATCGTTGTGAAGTTGTGCCACTGCTGCGTACCTATCAGTTGAGTGGATCCTTTGGCGAATCATGCTGCGGAAATTGACTTCAATTTTAGCTTGAACCTCTGGTGAGGAAGAAGAAAAATCCACGTTGAGATGACCCAATTCATCTGTGCATGCAATATCAACTGCGTGATTACTGTTTCGTGTATCGCACTTACATTCTGCTGCACGTCCTGGACCAAACTCTGACGGGACCATAACCTCTCCAGATATCCACGTTGACAGCCAATGATGGATGGCCGTCGTGGTGAGGGCAATGAATGTCAGGTTGATTTATCAAACAATGATTTTCCTTTCATTCCCATTTGTCATATGCCATAGAGGTATGTCCAGTGAATGAGATCCACAATTCCAGTCGCTGCAATTCAAAACTTGCACTTCTAAATTGATCATCAAGATAACGATGAAACAAGCAGGTAACTTTGAACTTACCTCAGAAACATTTGTGGGGTGTGTAATGCTGTCCTTGGCCAATAGCCAGGCAACAATTGTCCGGATCTCTGTAGAATAGTATGTTCCAAATCTGTAAATTGAGTCGATTGTGGTCTTGCAGCAGTATACAATTGCGGCATGAGAGCAAGTAATCTTTGCGAGAGCCCGATACACAATGTCAGCGATGAAAACAAGTGTTGAGATGATTCATTTACCGCTGAAATGTAGGCACGTGGAGGGTCTCAGTTTCTCTGGGCAGGATCGATTATGGCAATTTTCCCATCACACCAACTATGAATCTGGGTGGTCTACACTGCATTCATGGCAGAGGAATTCACACACATCCCATGATTGATTGCTATAGGCTTCACATGTGCCATGACCATCGCTGGAACACCGGAAGGCATTGTGTGGGCATCGTAATCTGTGCCCACGATGACGCCTGTAATGTCGTCAACAAAGTCCCCATATCACCACAGATTTCTGGTGTACCATGCAACCAATCGCTCGCCTTCTTTGTTTGTATATTTCCTCTAGTAAATATGCACATCGGCGGGCAGATACAGTCGTTTAAACATTTAATCTGACACCTTCTTGGATGCCAGCCACACCAGCTCACGTTCATCATCCTCCTCAGAGTCAATATAGACCTCCTGATGCTCAGGATGCGGGGGTTGCTCCAACGTAGGAGTTAATTGAGTGGCAGCAACCCATTTTCCAAGTGTTGACATGAAGGAATCTTTCCATGGCCGCTTGCCGATTGCTTTCCTGGATGGTTGTCGAAGAGGGTTGTCATCACATACTGAATAGTCATCGCAATAATCATTGTAATTGTCGGATATTCGGCTGAGATGGTCACTGAGATCCTCATCGTGGATCGATCCTCTGTTTCTGCTGGTGCTGGAAATGAGAGAAGGAGGAGGACAACTGCGACGTCTTTGTGTCATGATTTAAAAAGGTGTCGAGTGATATGTACGAAGAGATTGAAGGAGTGAGAAAACGAAATCTGAATGAATGTATAGTAAACGAATGAAACTGTTGTGTAAAGCGAAGAATGCATTGATGAGATTGAAAGCATCATCGGGATGCGTCTTTCCATCCTGTCGACGATTCCAGGATCTGGGCTTGTCTCACCACCCACACTTCCAACCTCTTAGATGGACGGGAATCCCAAAGTAAGAATTGCTGGTGACCTGCAGGGTGCAGGGTTGTTGATTAGCTTCCTTTGACGAAAATCAATATCGCAACGAGCTAAAAGGTGATTGTGTTTGATTACTCATTTGGGTTATCATCTGCTGGGTTCAGATACTGAACTACCAATTACATGATCGCCATATAGGGAGTCCTATTACTGCCACAATGCCTGCCCCAAAAACTAGCATCTCAACGATGAATGCCAACATCGCAAACTCCCAACACAGCCCTTCATGGATTAATACGACCAATGTAATAATGAAATAAACAGAACATCAAAAAGAGACCCAAAACCTCTCCAAAAAAGTCGAAATTATCACCCATCCGTCCAACCTACAAAGTGCCAGAACAATACCCAACCCCAACACAAATCAGTGAACAACTGTCCAGCCAGCGCATTCCATCCTCACAACGACTAATTTGCAGCTAGGCTGCAGCTCTTACACTTCCTATTGGCCAAAATGCCTGCCACGGGAGGATTCACAATGTGATTGTGCTCAGGTAGCCAAGCCACAACCTCATCAGCGACATGGCTTGGCTTGTAATCAGCAAAAAGATCAAGAGCACGGTTTCGAATGACTTTAAGGTATTGCTGCTCTCTGATGATCCCCCTTTGAAGCTTCCTTTCAAACATTTGGAAGCCTATCTTCATCGTCGGGAAGCTTCTTTGATTTGGGCGCCATGTCTTAGGATCATCATCAGTGTCCTCCCTGATTTCCTCGATCATATTCTCCGCTTGAGGTAGGAGGATGTCATCCAGAGGAAGGTAGCAGCGGCCACCACACATAGGCGTCTGGGCACCAGATGTGCTATCACCATGGTGGCCACGATCTACTACACAAGACAGCATCGGGATGTTGAATTTCGTTACCGCCTGTACGAATCTGGCAGCAGTATCGATATTGAAGGTTAGGGTAACATTGCCGGCATGCGGACAACCATTGCTATTAGGCTCCTTCCGGCAGCCACGAAGCTCTCAGATTGTCCAGCTGGCATCTGGCAGACCGGGGATTGCAGCATTCACCATTAACGAAGTGGACATACATTAGCAAGATGTGAATCGGTCCGTAAGCAACACGCAACCCTCCCAGACACTCCGGGTGACCTCACCAGTGCTTCCAAGTACTTCTAGATGCTCCCAGACTGCCCTGGAGCTACACAATGTACTCTCACACTCTGCAAGAGCATTCTCATGAGCTCCTGAAAGCACCTGCAGTTATGGAGGCGCATTCAGGATGCTACAAGATTTGACTTAGAGAATGGTCAAATTTTGGAGCTCTTGAGACCTCTGCGCAGATCTGCAGGAGACTTCATGAGCAGCTGCGACCGCTTCACAGCTCGGCGGGAGACCTCAAGAGCAACCGAGACTGCTGCACAGCACTGCAGGAGACTTGGTGCCGTATTCTAACAGCAGTGGTTGATACACAACCACAAGGCATTTCGTCTTATCATATTCGTCTTTGTTACAGTCACAAGATTCACTACATCATAATATGGCATGCATTATTTAAGTCTCAGTATATATATACATACATTCAATCTGGCCGCAGATAGTAGTCGAGCATAATTGGAGGAGCAGCTGGACACACCAATTGAGAGAACTTAGAGATACACCACTTGGAGGCCGTTGTAGTGAAACGATGGAGCTAGAAGGCCGAGAGCCCACCATCAACACTCTGCCACACTGCTCACGACATCCAAACGGAATTCATGAGAAACAGCGGTTCTGGTTCGAGGAGCATAGCAATTGGGTGAGAAGATCTGATACTACCTGGCGTTGAGGATCCACGCAATTGCATGGATCCACCACATCTCGGACAGAGCGAGTGAGACCAAAAGTTGGGAAAAAAAGAGTATGTATTTTCATTGTATGATAAGATGAGATGTAAATGAGATGATGTCTATCTACTCTGGGGTCTGCCGAATATACTCCCCGTCACTCAATCCACCTCCGTTGCACCTGTCTTTTCGTACACCCACCGTCGCTCCTTAAAGATGAACTTGGAGGCTGCGATCGAGCGAGTCATGAGATACACTTGGAGGGCGTAATCGTGCGAGTTTAGTGCTTCACTTGGAGGCTGTGATCGAGCGAGTTTGGAGATGCACTTGGAGGCGGTGATTGCGCCAGTGTGGAGATGCACATGGAGGCCGTGATCGTGCGAACTTGGAGGCTGTAATCGAGCGAATTTGGAGATACACTTGGGGGCCGTGTTCGAGTTAACTGAGAGATGCACTCAGAGACCGTGATCAAGCGAGTTTGGAGATACACTTGGAGGCCATTATCGTGCGAACTTGGACGCCGTGATCGAGCGAGTTTGGAGGCCGTAATCGTGCGAGTTTAGAGATACACTTGGAGGAAATGAGATAATGTCTATCTACTCCGGGGTCTGCCGAATATATAGTCCCTGTCACTCTGTCCACCTCAGTTACCCCCGTATCTACGTACAACCGCCGTCGCTCCTTGAAGATGTACTTGATCGAGCGTGTTTGGAATGCACTTGGAGACGGTGATCGAGTGAACTCAGAGATGCTCTTGGAGGCCGTGATTGAACGACTTTGGATATGCACTTGGAGACTGAGATCGAGTGAACTCAGAGATGCACATGGAGGCCGGGATTGACCGAGTTTGCAGATGCACTTGGAGGCCATGATCGTGCAAACTTGCAGACCGTCATCGAGCGAGTCTGTAGATACACTTCCAGGCCGAGATCGAGTGAACTCGGAAGATGCTTTTGGAGGCCAGGATCGAGCGAGTTTGGAGATACACTTGGAGGCCATGATCGTGCGAACTTGCTGGCCGTAATCGAGCGAGTCTGGAGATACACTTGGAGGCCGAGATCGAGTGAACTCAGATGATGTGCTTGGAGGCAGTGATTGATCGAGTGTGGAGGTGCACTCTGAGGCTGTGACCGAGCGAGTTTGGAGATACACTTGCAGGCTATGATCGAGGGAGATTGGAGGAGTACTTGGAGGCGCTCGATTTGGAGGGAGGCGCGACAGCAGCTGAGACTCTGTTCATTGGTTAACTTGCAATTGTGGGAATGTAGAGAGTCGAGTACAACATCTGCCGAGAGATGAGAAACTGGCTGGGAGTGGGAGACTGTCAATCTTGGGATGATGCTGTACTTGGTGTAAGTTGTACTCTGTGTTAACTCATGATTATGGCATGGAGAGATAGAGAGGGATGACTTAACTTCATGTTCGTAGGTGATGGTAGAGTTGAGCACAAGAAAGAGAGAGATTAGAGAAGATGGGGGAAATGATGATGAGAAACTGGGACTTAGAGAATTTGGTGTGGGAGTCAATTGAACATCCCCGATACGGCAGGTACGATCCGTGATCCGGCGGGTAAAATCACTGATACGAGGTCTTCTAAACCTGATCAGGCAAGTTGTACTCCTGATTTCTCATAGCCACTCGTATCCTCCATATCGTTCTCATCTCATCCCCCATCTATGTCGTTCTCGCCCACAACTCCACCATCATTGCCAGAACACAAAGTTTAGTCATTCCTCTCTGTCTCCATGCCATCATCATGAGTTAACATTGAGTGCAGCATACACCGAGTACAGCATACACTTGAGATTGTCTGTCATCCCTTCATTCTCACGATGTTGAGTTGACCCCTGAATGCAGCTTCCACTTCCGATGAACCTCCCTACCGATTGACTGCCACCAGCCAGTTCTCCATAAGAGCTTCAATGGTATAGTCACCTTGTCACATTCCCAAGGTTGCGAGTTAACTAACTGATGAATTGAGTCCTGGTGCACTGTCCATCGACCGCCTGCAAGTACTCGTCCAATCTCAGTCAATCACAGCGTCCAAGTGTATCCCCAAACTTGCTTGATTACGGCCTCCAAGTGTATCTCCACACTCGCTCGATCACAGCCTCCAAGTGAATCTCCGAACTCAGTTGATCACGGCCTCCAAGTGCATCTCCACACTGACTGGATCACGGCCTCCAAGTGTAGCTCCAGACTTGCACGATTACGGCCTGCGAGTTCGCACAACCATGGCCTCCAAGTGCATCTCCAAAGTCGCTCGATCCAGGCCTTCAAGTGCATCTCTGAGTTCACTCAATCTCAGTCTCCAAGTGCATCTCTAAACTCCCTCGATCATGGCCTCCAAGTGAATCCCCAGACTTGCTCGATTATGGCCTTCAAGTTCGCACGATCATGCCCTCCAACTGCATATCTCCACACTCGCTCAATCACGGCCGCAAAGTGTATCTCCAAATTGGCTGGATTCCGGCCGCCACAAGTGCATCTCCAAACTGGCTCCATCATGATCTCGGAGTGCATCTCTATGATCACTCGATCACGCCCACCAAGTGTATCTCCATATACGCTCGATTACTGCCTGCAAGTGCATCTCCAAAGTCGCTTGATCACAGCATTGGAGTATATCTGTGAGTTCACTCGATCGTTATTTTTAAGCGCAGCTCAAATTGCTCTCAAGCACCACCTGTAGCCCGTTCCGATATAGCGTGTGTAGATGGGTCGCTATATAGATACATAGATACATAGCTGAGAATACATACTGAATACATGACTGTGATTCGAGGTGCTCCCAGACATGTCGCCGGCGCTCCCAGGTGCTCCCTGGCTTGTCGTCGGCGCTCCCAGTTACTCTGGAGGCCAGCAGGAATGCCCTCGTAGGGTCTGAAACTCTCCTCCAATTGACGCATCTAAGTTTACACTCCACATCCTCTCAGACACTCCTGGAGGCTGCGAGTGACTCAAATACATTTTGCTGATGCTATGCAATGGGAAGCGTGTAATTCTCCACCAAAGGGTACGAGGTACCGTCAGAGCCGTCCGGAGCACCCTGGTGTTTCTGACGGAAACTAGAGTTGTTGCTGATGACAGCCTCCAAGCTCGCACAATCACCTCCTCCAAGTGCATCTCCAAACTCGCACAATCACGGCCTCTGAGTGCATCTCCAAACTCGCACGATCACGGACTCCAAGTGCATCTCCACACTTGCTCGATCATGCCATCAAAGTGCATCAGATACCTTGATTGATCACAGCCCCCAAGCATATCTCTAAACTCGCACCATTACGGCCTCCAAACTCGCATGATTATTGCCTCCAAGTACATCTCCAACCTCGCACGATCACAGCTTACAAGTGTATCTCTGAACTCGCACGATTACGTCATCCAACCTCGCTTGATCACGGCCTCGGAGTGTATCTCTGAGTTCAGTCGATTGTCATTTTCAGGAGTGGCTCGAATTGCTCTCAAGCACTGCCTGCAGCCAGTCGAGATATACCTAGGGTAGATGGGTAGCTATATAGATACATGGATGAGAACACAAACTGAATACATGAGTTTTAATAATCGTTGAACAATAAGTAGTAGCTATGATTTCCAGGCGCACCAGCAGCATTCCCAAAGAAGATGTTTTTCCCAGACTGGTCTACTCTGATTCAAGGAGTTCCCAGACTTGTCGCCGGCGCTCCTAGACATGTAGCCGGCGCTACCAGACTTGTCGCCAGCGCTCCCAGACTTGTCGCTGGTGCTCCCTTGCATGTTGCCGGCCCTCCCAGGTGCGCCCAGGCTTGTAGTGATCGCTCCCAGGCTTGTCGCCGGCGCTCCCAGATACTCCCAGGTGCACCCAATGTTCCCTCCGGTGCTCCGAGGTGTTCCCAAAGCTCTCAAAATCACTCCCATGGTACATCTGTACCAGTCATTAGAGATCCCAGTTACTCTGAAGGCCGGCAGGAATTCCCTCATAGGGTCTGAGACTCTCCTGAAATTGACGCATCTAAGTTTGCACTCCACATCCTCTCAGACACATCAGCAAAATGTATTTTAGTCACGGGAAGCCTCCAGGAGTGTCTGAGAGGATGTGGAGTGTAAACTTAGATGCATCAATTTCAGGAGAGTATCAGACCCTAGGAGGGCATTCCTGCCGGCCTTCAGAGTAACTGGGAGCGCCGGCGACAAGCCTGGCAGCGCCGACGACAAGCCTGGGAGCACCTGGGAGCGCCGGCGACAAACCTGGGAGCGCCGGCAACAAACCTGGGAGCGCCGGCGACAAGTCTGGGAGCACCTCGAATCACAGTAGAGCAGTCTGGGAAAAACAACATTTTCTTTGGGAACGCTGCTGGTGCGCGTGGAAATCATAGCTACTACTTATCGTTCAACGATATTTGAAACTCATGTATTCAGTTTGTATTCTCATCTATGTATCTATGTATCTATATAGCTACCAATCAACACACGGTATATCTGGACTTGCTGCAGGCGGTGCTTGAGAGCAATTCGAGGTGCGCCTGAAAATGACGATCGAGTGAACTCAGAGATACACTCCAGGCTGTGATCGAGCGAGTTTGGAGATGCACTTGGAGGCCGTGATCAAGCGAGTGTGTAGATGCACTTGGAGGCCATGATCGTGCGAACTTGGACGCTGTAATCGAGCGAGTTTAGAGATACACTTGGAGGCCGTGATCGAGCGAGTTTGGAGATATGCACTTGGAGGCCATGATCGTGCGAACTTGGAGGCCGTAATCGAGCGAGTTTGGAGATGCACTTGGAGGCCGTAATCGAGCGAG
>Ga0307512_10000292_pt1 | contig 72178 bp, 75 predicted proteins | sample 14_EM_MG_FD_200267 | JGI IMG/M metagenome (GOLD analysis project Ga0307512, IMG submission 200267) | Populus trichocarpa ectomycorrhiza microbial communities from riparian zone in the Pacific Northwest, United States - 14_EM | ecosystem: Host-associated > Plants > Roots > Unclassified | place... | reverse complement strand
GCCAAAAAGACCATGGAATTCGGTCAACATGGCTTGAAACTCTCCCAGTGGTTCTGTCGGAAGTGTGTCGCCATCGCCGCGGTGGTGTACATTGATCAAGAATGCCTGTTTAAACAGGCGGGTAGATATGTTTTTGAGCTCTGCCTTCCGTATGATGTGCATGCCCATGAATTTGGCCTGCTCCACTATTCCTTCGTCAACGTCCAAGGGGTGTAGGCCAGGCACGCAATGAACCTGGCCATCCTCTCTTCCCTCCCAGAGGTTATCGGCAATCCACATTTCGTTGGTGTCATGGTCGATTTGATATTGTCGGTTTATATCACGCATCCATCTTTTGCCTAGCACTATATCAAAGTCCTTGACGTCGTAGATAGTAACGTCAGCCTCATGGAGATATGACGCACCGAGTCGTAGTTTCAATTTGACTCTTTGGCGTTTCTCGATGCCATCCTCTGCCTTGATATTGGCCGTCTCCACCATCATCCATCCCGCCTCCTTTGCCTGTAGGGCGGCCCCTTGACGTTTTAATTCATCAGGGAACTTCCGCCCCACATAGTTTTCTGACGCACCATCGTCCTTCACTACCCTTGCCTGTTTGCTGCTCCACCATCCTCCTTTAGTTTGGTATCTTATCTTCCCATTAAACCTTAGTAGGTCGACCACTGAATCATCGAGTTTACTAACTTTCAAGTGGTGGTAACGGGTGAAAAACTTCAATTGACTATCCGCCACCAAGTTGCCACCCTTTTTGTTTGACGATACCGTACATGATGGTGTTTATATGGGAGGTACAGCCGCAGCTATTAACCTCCCTTGCCTTTTCCCGTTTCAGAGTCCGAGTCTGAGAGGCTCTCCAACTAGCTCTCCGCCTCACTGTCAGTCTCCTGCTTAGCCTTCTTTTCCTCTGTAAGCCGCCCACTATCCTTTCTACCGGTTAGTGCACCTCCCCGTTTCTGATCTTCACGTGGGGGGCCAGACTTGGCTTTTGGGGCATCTTTGCTGACCAAAGCTTGTTCGAGTAGCTTCTTCATCAAGTCGCGGGTTGGGCAATTGCGAGAGATATGACCCACCTGGCCACTGTTATATCAGGTCAAGCCGTCGTGTTTGGCCGGGCCAACTGTGCCAGTTGTACCACCTTTGTTGGAGTCCATCTTCCTAGCTGAAGCCTTCGTAGTTGTGGTAGAGTTGAGGCCACTTCCAGATTGGGACTTTTTGAGAGATGTGTCCAGTGCGGCGAGGAGTTCCTTGCGCTGTTCGAGGGTTGGAGTACTATCGCGCATGGCAATATAACGAGCCAAGTCTTTATAAACTCCCTGGTTGCCCTTTTCGATCTTGTATCCATAAGCGTCGGCAAACATTTCGGCAGGCATAGGCTCGTGCGGGTCTAACTTCGAACCAAGGCGACGGAAACGCTCGTTAAACTCTGTGACGCGTTCTCCCTTCTTTAGGCTCAGTTCTTCCCATTCGTGTTTGACCAGGTCGAAGGTGTTGGACTGAATAAACTTAGCTCTCAACTTGGTGCAAAAGGTGGACCACTCGATGGGCGCGCTCATTGGGAAGCGGTGCATGGCCCAGACTGCCGCGTCGCCGTTCAATTATAGCACTGCTTGCTCTCCCCAGCCTGTCGTGCCGACCCATCCAATGGCCTGGGCTGCATTCTTGAAGTGTCGTTCCAACGCAAAAGCGAAGGCGGTGACATCGTCCAGGGTTCGTTTGCCCTCATACGTCGGAAGGTTAGATGACTTGACAGAGAAGCCACGGCTTCCAGACGAGCCAGGAGTTGGCTCGGCGGAGCCACAGATCCCGAATAGTCCAGAGGTCAGTTCAGAGGAGCCACGGATCCCAAATAGGCCTGGATGCGGTATGGAGGAGTTCGGCGCCGGCGTCGCATGAACTTGGTTAATCGTGAGTCATTGAATGACTCGTTCGAATGCTCTCAATTCGGACTCCAGGCTGCTCTTCTCTGGCGAGAGATTTTTGACTTGGTGCAGCAGCATGTCTTTCTCCAGCCGGAGCTGTGCGATGTCTGTGTGCTCCGTTGTCTCCGGCTCCGACTTGCACTTGTTGAGCCGTCTCTCCAACTTGGCAGATCGACATTTCTCGATCTGAAGCTCTTCCTCCAACTCCTCAATTTCCCGCTGAGCGGCCGCTAATTCCCTGCTCAGGCCGTCTCGGACGGGCTCAGTCGCCTCCCAGTCCTTGACTTTAGCAGCGAAGCTCTCGTTGAGGTCACAAATCTTAGCGAATTTCTCGGCTTGTTCAAGGATCTCGGATAGGTTAGCATCAATGATCTCCAATTGGACGTCATCTGTAGCCCTGATCCAGTGGATTGCTTGGTCAGACAAGACCTCAGGGCCGTCGTCGATGATCTTCATTCGGTTTGTGATGTATTCTGTTGTGCGAATTTCCGTAGGTTGGAAGCCCGCAGTGGTTGAAGTCTTAAACCTGCTGCTAAACATAATTGACTCGGCTTTGTAGATTTTGTCGGTAAAACTGACATCGTGCATGTCATGCGTGTCATGCGTAGCAGGAAGAGCCGTGAAGTCAGAAGACTCCAGCGAGGTCACCGAGCCACCGGCAGTCCACTGGTTCGAAGATAAACCAAGTGAATACGCCATCGTGCATTGTGCTTCGATCGCTTCTGATGCTTGTGACGCCGTCAGAAGTCGAGTGTTGCTACCAATGTGGGCAAATAGCCTCTCCATACGTATAGAAGTGAATGTTATTGATGATCGAGCTGATATCTCGCTAGAACTAACTAATATGCGAGTCTCCCACAGAGCCGCACTAATGCCACAGAGCCGCACCTAATGTGACAGAGCCGCACCTTAACATGACCAGAGTTGTCCACCTACGGTAGATGTAGATGTATAGATAAGATTATCACTAGAGATCTAAGGCTCGTGGCGAGCCGACTATATTAAATGGCCGTTACCCGGCCCGGGTCACGTGCCGCAGTTACACCGACATTATCATCCCCACCACCCAGCTAAATGCATTCAGGACATGCTTGAGATTCGGCAACGGTAATCGGGAGGGAGGATGATGTGGGAGAAAGTGATATGGGTGAAAGCTGACAGACCACGCGGAATTCCAGAAAACGACAGAGTAGAGGGAGGTCCAGAGGATCACGTGATCAAGTGACCAAACTCAGAAAGATAACTTGGAGGAACGGGGATAATGATAGGGGTGGAAGACGACCTGGAGGGAGGGGAGAACAACAAAAGAGGGGGGAGTCGGAAGCCCCGGAAAGGATAAATGAAGATGGGTGACCGCGAAGAAGTCGGGTAGGTACTACATATGATGATGACCGCGGAGACACAGAAGTGTATAACTGCCACGGTGAATGATATGAAAGTTGGCGACCCCGTAAGGGTTAGTCATGCAGGGCTTAGGAATGGATCAGAGTCGAAAGAAGTTGCAGTTTAGATCGTGCCTATATTGTTTGAAGATCCTGCAGGGCAAGAATGTACTTTACGACTTTCTTTTGTTTTAGTTTGCTTTATTTTTTGGGGCGTTTGTTTTGGGGGTGGGCTCTTTGTTGAGTAGGAGGAAGTGGGAGAGACAACTTTGCCACCTCGGCCTCGAACAGGGCTAGACAAATCTCCGAGGGAAGGTCGGCAGCCAAGGCGGGGTGGGAGGCCGACAAGTGCAGCAAGCACTTCAGCCAAAGACTCAAGGGCAAGGCGGGGACTGAGAGACCTATCCCGATGACAAGCGTGAAATCGCTGGCCGCCAGGTTCTACCGACTGAAGTCCGGGCATGCCCTCACCGGAGTCTACCTAAAGTGGTTCGCCCAGTGAGACGAGGACAAATGCTGATGGTGTGGAGGGACTGTGGCCCAGACGCGGGAGCACCTCTTCCGCCACTGCAGCAGATGGAAAGACCAGCAGAAGACACTCTGGAAAACAGTGGGACAGACAACAGGCTGGAAAGCGAGCAGATGCCGGCATGTGCAGATCTCTGAGCATTTCACCATAGATGAGTGCGACCAGGCGGTGATGGACTTTTTGGCAGCCACTGAGGTCGGGAAATTTCCGCCCAAATGAAGGAGCGGTATGGAGCGGGCTGAGGGCTTGGAAGCTCGGGGGCGGCGCTGGCAGCAACGGGATTATACTATTCTTTCCTTCTTTCCTTCTTTGTTGTCCTTTTTGTCATTCTCTTATCTTTCATTCGTCAGCGGGGACGAAGGGTAGCGGGGGGGGAGCTCCGCCATCTAGCCGGCTCGCCCGGAGGCAGAGGGGATATCAGGGTCCTGTCATACTCGAATTAGAGTCAATACAGTATGATTAAACAACAACAAACAGAGACAACTTTGCCTAGGAGAGAGATTGGGAGTTTCAACGGCCTTGTGCCCTTCTGGTTGAAGACCGAGGAAGTTTTGGTGACTGGGCTTAAAATGCCATGACCACCAGTGGTCGGCCGGCTTATGGTAACTTAGCTGGGCGCCTCCCGTCGGGGGCGAATGCAAAATGATTACAAACAAACAAACAAACCATTTGCCCTGGTGTTAAATGGTCTAGAATTATCTGCCCCGAAATTATAGTCCAGTCCTGGGCAGAGTGTTGCCCGGACGGGGCGGACTATTGAGATGCCTGCGCTGGGGGCTCCTCGGTTAGATTGAGATGCGTGCTTGGGCAGCAGGAACGAGGCTTCTTCTACATTAGATCTAGAGGTGGTGTGAACTTCAGTCTCGAGGACGGTAAGTTTGTTAGGCGCAGGAGTTAGAGTCTGACGTTCAGAGACAGGAGTTGGGTTGCGATTGCTCTCGTATACCAGACGTTCTTTATTCGCTTCGCAGCGAACAGCTCGCGAGTGGGGTGAAAACGTTTGGGTATGTGAGCAGGTTGCGATGTGCATTGGAGCGTCATTAAAGAATGGATGCGGGATCGCTTGCTGAGGTCGACCAGAAGAGGATGGGGCGTCTACTTGAGTAGCAAAGACGTTGGAGCCAGGGCTAGGAGAATAGACGTAGAGTACAGGCTAAAATGTGAGAAACGAGCACACTAGTACGAAAACGTTGCTAACTTTTCCAGAAACACAGCTTTGGGTTCTCGCCTAACCGCCTGTGATAAAAGACTTGTCCTCGCTTTGCGACGCCCTTCCTCGAATTTCCACGGCTGCGCTAACAGTCGACGAATAATGGGATTTCAATCATAATCGTCGGTTACCATTGATCGTATTTACTCTTCCAGAAATGCCAAGATCCTCATCATTCACTATATAGCAAATATTCTCCTGAGAAAACTTCATAGAAGCATCTCTGACGACCTATTATCACTCCCTGCTTTTTGCAATTTCTCTCTATTGTTGTGGTTGAGGTGTAGAATTTCCGCCTCGGGCGTGTCTGACTTATGCTACCCTCCGAGTATGTGATCTGATGCAGCAGGTACACCAGCAGCCCTCTATTTCGCGCTCAGAAGCAATGAGACGTACGACGGTTATGTCGGTCCCATACGGGAGTTCTGCTGTCGCAGTGTAGTTTACCACCTTAATTATCCGACCGTGCGGCATAGTGTAGCCATTCACTTAGTTTTAACGTCGTTTTTGCAAGATCGTGCGCCTTTCCCATAAATTCCTAATGAAGTGTTTCGATAAAGAAATGGGCTGCGAGATATTGGAATCTCCAGAGGGCCAGCTCAGCCAGAAAGTGTTGACTTCATGAATAATGATGGTTCGGAAGCTAGTCGGTCAATTGCCAGGGAAACTTCTGGATATCAAGTGGTACCGGCTTATGGTTCCTAATCCAGAATAAGTCGAGGTATTTCGTGTCTCGCCTGTCGGTGACTTTTGCCGACTGACAACAGAGGATAGCTTGGGTACCGGCAGTAACACTGGGGCCTCGTTTCCCTCCGAGCCTGACGGAAAAAGACCCTCTTATCCCACGAAAACTCTCTAAACGTTGATCGGTTCGATTTAGCTGTTTGTATTGTAACTAACGCGATACTGTAAAACTTGATTAAGAGAACCCAATCGCGGGGTGAAACGTAGATAGGTTCAATAGCCTAGTCATGCAGCTCAGCGTCAGCCAGCTATATTCTCGCTAGTGGCTACAGACTGCATGCTGCAGTGGTGTCAGCCTCAAAGCGGGAAATCAACATTGGACGGACATTTTGCGCTACCTACTAGCTGATAAAACTCATCCAATGGGATAGCTCGATCGAAAAAGCACTGCACTCCGACAGACGTGGCACGCCAAAGTTAGTGACCTTCATGAGCACTAAGTAAATGGCGCATTTTACCGCTATGATCCCGGTTTGCTAAATTGATTACATACATGGAAACGTGTGCGGATTAGACTGGTAGTGGGTAGTATAACTCCAAACAAAGTCGACGCGTATTGAGGCAGTGCTGCGTCTTGTTTGACACATTTTTCTTCCTTCATATGCTGCACTTCATCGTTGGTTGGGTGGGACATTCACATAACTGAAATTGATTGGGCAGCAAGAAAATACAAAACTGTGGTGTTCGCGACTCTGTTGATTATTTCACATATGAGTCTTTGTAACTCCAGATGGTGCTTCTAATCTGCTAATCGCATTGACCTCACTCCCTAGAAGATGACAACAAACTTAAGAAACGAATCCACTGCAACAGATAGGCAGTACCCGGTCCCTTCAGTGAGGATATTTGGGTTCGGACGGGAACCAATTCCACTCTTACTGCTCCAAACCGACGTACACAGGCAAGCAGTGTCAGAATTAACCTTAGATGCACTAAGCTTATAATTCTGTAGGGATGGATCCAAAAGAGTGACATACAAACCGTTGTCTCGTGCTGCCGTCTACTGTATTGCATTAGGATGGTACAGTGTTTATGGGGTGTTGGTTGGAGTATGCATTAGTGCTGGTTTGTTGTGGGCTAGGAGTGATAACTGGAGCCTGTGCCATTCGATTGTTTTATGCCAACAGCCGTGTCGCATCAAGGCAGATCCAGACATTGCGGGTATTGGGGTGATTATGGACTTTCTTCGGTCTCCAGTTTCCTTCAACTAACACCGGCAAAGGTCCGGACGGCAGTATACTTACAAGCAATTTGTGGTACTATCATTCTCGGCTTCTCCTCTGGCAGTGATTGCCAGAACTCCGTCCGTGCAACTTCAGCTGTCACAGCCATTTCCCTTACTTTTAGTGCTCTAATGTTAGGGGCACGGGGCGAGTTGAGCCTTCAGCATGCTCAGGTCGTGTCAGACTTACTTGATACATCACTGCTGCCACTTTTTATTGTCGAGCCATGGCCGGCGCAGTCGCCAGCGCTTCTTCTAACCCATGGGCTGCGATTCATCACTTTCTCCGGGTATCAAACTTGGCTAATTCTGAAGGCGCCTTGTATTGCAAGCAACACGGAGTGTAACATGTGTGCTATGTGGTTTTTGTTTGGGAATCAGGTTGCCATCTCCAGTAACTCCGTTCGAGGGCTTTTTATCATATTGTATGGTGTCAGCTCTGCTTCCTGGGTATCTAGTGTATTCTATGATCCAGGCCGACTCTATTACTGGATGGCCCTACGAGCAATTCTCTCAAAAGAGAAGAATGCAGAATTCGAAGAAATTGCGCGCGAAGTGAGAAACTACGACAAGTACAAAATAAGGACGAATTTACGACGTCGCGGTCTGTCCAGCAGCTTGCGGTGTGGCTGGATAGCATTATGTCTGGAAGATGCTACTCTACCTGCTGTACTCTCGGTAATGGGTTCAGTACCAACGCGACTTTTTGCCCGCGTAAAGTTCGTTTCCCGCATACCTCGATGTCAACGTACTTTTTGTGCTTTCTTGGTCATTGGATATAAAGTCTTTGCCACCGAACAGGGGCTTAAAGCAAATCTAAAAGATTCAGGAAACATCTGGGCCTTCGGACAACTTATAGCGTTGGTACTGGCAATTCCAGCAATCCTCGAGGTGCTTCGTCTGTTAAAGTTCGCGATCTCTGAAGGACACGTTGGTTTGCCTATATCGGTGCCGAGCATACCTAGAGAAAGTCGTTGTTCAAAATTGGCTGATGGTACATATATGAACCTACGCCCTGACTCCTAATGTAAATGAGTGCTGACATGATGGCTTGTCACAGGGCGATGGAATTATTGCACCGGTTTTTTTCTATTTGGTTTATCTGGAGGAGGTAGGGTTGTGAAATGGAAAGATACCAAGTTTCTCGGGTCAGAAGAGTCTGGCACTCTGATGGCAGGCTTGGATGAATCTCCAACAACTTCCTTCCGCGGTGCGGAGTCAACATCCTCACCATCTCAGGCGCGGGATTCCGATGATGAATTTGGCATACGTACATCGATTACTGATGGAATGAGGGTTCGAAGGAGATCTTGTGAATGGTAGGGAAAGATACAATACGGATAGAGTCCAGGGACTCGAACACAGATGTTAGAGGGGTGAAGGTTTGGGTTTCATACTTAATTTACTTATTAAGCCGATTGTTTTTATAGTGGTCGTTCAGGACTCTTTCTGCTTCAGTATAGTTCCAGGATAGGTCTGACGCTTGGGCGAGTAGAGTGCTTTCTATGAGGAAGGGTGGTGGTGGTAGTGACATCAGTGAGGGGAGGAAAGACAAAAACACTCGGCAGGTGTGCAGTGGAGGTGCTTAGTGTTGCATACTGTACCAAAAAGGCCCCGTTTATTGATGCCAAGTTGATGCTGTACTAATGTTGAATTCTTTATAAATGTATACATTGGCCAGACATCCCAACGGTGGAAACCAGTTGGGTTTCCGCGGGGAAAATTCACTGCACCAACTACTTAATTTTCAAACTGCACTGCATGCTAAACTAGTGCAATGAACTGGTTGACAACTGGTTCAACCATATTTATTCGGTTCAACTATCTTAACTCGTTCAAACCAGTGTACAGTACTGCCATGAATTTTTCTTCGCCAGCTCTTGGCAACCCTTGCCCACGCTGTCCATAGCACATTACTTTCAGTCATATCTTCCTTACTCAAGGAAACCCATGAAAATCTTGAACCTTGGGTGAAAATCTTAACATTCCATGGAGAAACCATTGTGAACCTACATTACAAATCGACCAGTGGCTATGAAAGTGGCAAGTAACTACTACACATGAATCTACATCGTGACTCAGATCATTAGCAATGTCTCTCCAGTCATTTCTAACAGCTTTGCTGGTCATCTGGAAACTCGTAGACCTTTCGGCCAAAATCCTGTGTCAACAAGATGTGCAATGGGTACTGAGTGGCAAACTAACTAACCAGCAGTGAACCAGTGGATTTTGAACTTACAAACTGCACTGCACTGCACTGAGCCACCACCAACTGCACTGCACTGCCAAGAACTAACGACACACTGCACTGCTTAAGTCAAGTGTTAGCAACGGTTCAGGAGCGTCACTTCGGGTCCAGGTCCGGGTCCAAACTGAACCATTGCCAAATTGGCGTTCTGGGATGTCGATGAACCTGAACAGCCAACTTGGATACGGTTTGATGGCAAACTCCCAAACCCTCTGAGTTGGGTGGGTTGTCAGCGGGTGGTCCAGCAGGTCCATTTATAGATTCATATAAGGCTCTTGTTTTTGCAGTTTGTAAATAGTATCTGATCAAAATCATGTTTTCAACAACCAATAATAGGTTTTTGCATGCTTTGCAGGTTGAAATATCGATTGAATTGGAATTGGTGTTTACCTTTGATATATTGTATATTTCCCTATCAGGGTGGTCAATAATTCCATGATGAACCCGAAGATCCGCGCGACACCTTGATTACCAAATATGCAGCAACTCACACTGTTGATGGTTGGTTGACGTTCATTTTCAGGAAGTAGGAGGCAGCGTTTTGCTGCTGTGTTTGCCAGTAAAGGGTGCCAATATTGGATTAATGGATGTCTGAAACCAATCGGAATATAAATTACCCAAGATGTGAAGATAAAAATCATTGATACTCTGTTGACGCTCATTGTCAGGATGCGACAGGAAGCATGTCGCTGATCATTATGCCTCTAAAGCTGCCAAAATCTGATAAATGGATATCTGCAACCAATCGGAAAATAAATTCCCCAAGATGCAAGGCTCAACATCCTGGATGCTCCGTTGGGGTGCATTCTCAGATTGGGGCGGAGACCGTGGTGCTGTCCCTTTTGCATATAAAGGCTGCCAATATATTGGTTATGCATCACAGCAACCAAATCACTATTTAAATACCGTACTTACAAAACCCCAAATCATGAACACTCTGTTGATGCTCATTTTACTATGTTGTCCATTCAACATCTGCTGCCATCGATAATAGTTTTCATCATGATTTGAACGTATTGGTAGTCTTTCTGGCTGATTGAGACTTGACCCTGAGGCAAAGCTGAGCGTAGTAACATTCTAGCACTGTTCGCTCCCACACGACTAAAGTCTATGTATCTTGCCCTGAGCTTCATTGCGCCTGCTGTACATTTGATTCTCAACTGCCATTTACAAGCTACAGCTCACCATTCGCCCATAATATATCTCTAACAAAAACTCTTGTTCAAAATCCATAAAGAAGCTGGTGAATCATTGACTCATTCTTGTATTGGAGTTGTCAAGCTTGCGTGGTTAGGGTTGCTGGATGGTCAGGTGAGGTGTCCAGGGCTAGGTAGCCGCCAACTTTAGATTGATATCACGACAGAGACTTAGCTCCATTCCAAATATCTTACCACTTACTTCTACACTTGATCTCACCTGCGTGCCTGTGCATTCATATACCAGATTTCATACTTATACTGCCAAGCGCCGGAGTGTGTGACTGTACACTATATTCGGTGTTGCAGATATCGGAAACGTTTCGCTCATGAGATCATGCGAAATCACCCTATTAATTGGCACATCGCGGCACATAGGAAATCAAACAATTACATCCAATTACCCTCCATGCCTCCAAAGAGAATACAGAGAAGCCAATTGCGCATGCATAACACATCTTCGAGTATGGAATCCCCCCCAGCCTCTCTCAGCCGAATTATGCCTATTCCTACAGGCTGAGTCCTGGTACTACCAGAAGATGATATCAATGATAACAATCACTCTGAGACTCAAGTTCACAAGAAAGACCACGATCCTGACAATGACAATGAAGACCAAGACCAAGTCCAAGATGAAGACAAAGATGATTTAAAGGTTCCGGAAATTGAGGCTAATTGCCGCCGAGACGACATCTAGTCAAATATCATGGAGGACGACCATCAGGAGATGGTTGAGCAAAATCAGACAGTATTGAAACTCCGTTGTGATCAACAAGCCGAATGGAAGATCGAGAGAACCTGAATGTTTTCCATACTTGACCGGTGCCGAGCCACTGACAGACCGGAGAATCCCCAAAATTGGTCCAAAATCTGTCAGATGATTGACCCCTTATGGTGCTGTGGCAGAGTATAAGAGCTGGATAAGTTCCTTACAACATTATGGTCAAACTTTGCTTCTCATAAGCACCTATTCCCAAGAGGTGATCCAAATCAAGTCAAGTACGCAGTCTGCATTCTCGACACCCAGAACAACCACTCATCTTCGACTCAGTGAGACATGGACAATGCGCACCAATTCGAGTAGGCTAGCAATGTATGAGAGGCCAAGGACCGGTGCGTAGAGAATTTCGAACTCTTCACGAACAAGCCTCAAACGATCTATGGAGATCAAGATAGGCGCCTCAATTCAGCGACATACGCCATGCCAGAATGACTGCAAATACCAAATGAATAACTCCAAGCTTATGCCAGACGCCTGAATGAAAATTGGGGGAGAGCCGGCTGGACCCTTACGACACATGAAGTAGTCCTATACGACATTGCACGGGCGGCCCTTCACCACACACTTACGTCGAAAGTCAGACCTGAGATCACCAGCGGAACATACAGGATCGGCACAATCGACCAACTCTTTGACTGTGCAGCAGCCTTGGAGGTTAAACCAGCATCAGCAAAAAACATTTCCGTCCGGGCGGAATGGCTCCGTCAGAGTGGACGCGCTCCATCAGAGCCGTCAGAGACAGCACGGTGGCGGATTACCCCGCGCCCTGCGTCAACACCATGCACCGCGTCACATATCGCCCTCCGATCGCCATTTCGCCGTTTCTTCTCGCTCTGCCGGTCTCCTATTTTAAACAAACACTCTGGCGTTGTGGCCAAATGTGACCATACGTCGGAATGGGTTGATTGGGTACACGCTTGCATCGGGATTGCAATGCAATGGGTGACACTGCTACAATCTCTCCTCGCATTCCTTCTACATTAAGCTGGAGGAGCATTGGAAGGTGAGAAGATATGATACTACCCGGCCGTGAGGATCCACGCAATTGCGTGGATCTCGTACAGAGCGAGTGAGACCAAAAGTTAGGAAAGATAGAGCGTGAATTGTCATTGTATGATAAGAGGAGATGGAAATGAGATGATGTCTATCTACTCCGGGGTCTGCCAAATATATACTCCCTGTCACTCTGTCCACCTCCGTTACCCCTGTGTCTCCTTACAACCGCCATCGCACCTTGACCATGTACTTGATCGAGTAAACTCAGAGATATTCTCCAAGGCCGTGGTCGAGCGAGTTCGGAGATGCACTTGGAGGCGGAAATCGAGCGTATTTGGAGATACACTTGGAGGCAGTGATGGAGTGAACTTACAGATGCACTCCGAGATGGTGATCGAGCGAGTTTGGAGATGCACTTGGGGGACGTAATCGAGGGAGTTTGGTGATACACTTGGAGGCTGTGATCGAGCGAGTTTGGAGATGCACATGCAGGCTATAATAGAGCGAGATTGGAGAAGTACTTGGAGGCGGTCGATTTGGCGCGAGGCGCGACGGCAGCTGAGACTCTATTCATTGGTTGACTTGTAATTGTGGGAATGTAGAGAGTTGCGTACAACATCCGCCGAGAGATGAGAAACTGGCTGGGAGCGGGAGTCTGTCGATCCTGGGATGATGCTGTACTTGGTGTATGCTGTACTCTGTCTTAACTCATGATTATGGCATGGAGAGATAGAGAGGGATGACTTAACTTCGTGTTCTTAGATCATGGTAGAGTTGAGCACAAGAAAGTGAGAGATCGGGGGAAATCATCATGAGAAACTGGGACTTAGTGAGTTTCGTGTGCGAGTCAATTGACCATCCCCGATAAGGCAAGTACGAGTCCCGATCCGGCGCGAACCAACACCGATACGAGGTCTTACGATCTCAATCAGGCAAGTCGTACCCCTGATTTCTCATATCCGCTTGTATCCTCCATATCATTCTCATCTTTATCCCCCATCTCTCTCTTTCTTGTCCACAACTCAACCATCATCGCAGAACACAAAGTTAAGTCATCACTCTCTATCTCTCCATGACATGATCATGAGTTGACACCGAGTACAGCATCCACCGAGTACAGCACCCACGCAAGATTGTTTGTCTTCCCTTCATTCTCATGATTACGAGTTGACCCCTGAATGTAGATTCAGCTTCCGGCGTACCTCCCTACACGATCGACCGCCATCAGCCAGCTCTCCATGAGAGCTCAAAGGTAAAGTCACATTGTCACATTCCCACGGCATCGACCGCCTCCAAGTACTCGTCCAATCTCGCTCGATTACGGCCTCCAAGTGCATCTCCAAACTCGCTCGATCGCGGCCTCCAAGTACATCTCCAAACTCGCTCGATTACGGCCTGCATGTTCGCACGAGTATGGCCTCCAAGTGCATCTCCAATCTCGCTTGATCACGGCCTCCAAGTGCATCTCCAATCTCGCTCGATCACGGCCTCGGAGTATATCTCTGAGTTCACTCGATTGTCATTTTCAGGCGCACCTCGAATTGCTCTCAAGTACCGCCTGCAGCCAGTCCAGATATAGCGTGTGTAGATGGGTAGCTATATAGATACATAGATACATAGATGAGAATACAAACTGAATACATGACTGTGATTCGAGGTGCTCCCAGACATGTCGCCGGCGCTCCCAGGTTTGTCGCCGGCGCTCCCAGGTGCTCCCAGGCATGTCGTCGGCGCTCCCAGGCTTGTCGCCGGCTCTCCCAGTTACTCTGAAGGCCGGCAGGAATGCCCTCCTAGGGTCTGACACTCCTGAAATTGACGCATCTAAGTTTACACTCCACATCCTCTCAGACACTCCTGGAGGCTTCCAGTGACTAAAATACATTTTGCTGATGCTATGCAACGTGACCCGTCGCCTGGGCGATGGGTTGCGTGTAATTCTCCGTCAGAGGGTATGAGGTTCCGCCAGAGCCGTCAGAGCCGTCCGGAACACCCGGGTGTTTCTGACGGAAACTAGAGTTGTTGCTGATGAGACTACAAAGAGCCCAGTGGACACCAAGTACAAAGGTAAGCAGGGGAGTCTCGCAATGGTGGCGATACGAAACATAATCCTTGACCATCCATCACCGAACCTGCGGAAAACACTTCCGGTAATTCCAAAGATTAACAAAATACCGGTAATTCAAAATCACGAATGTTCAATAAGTACAGTGGAGGCAGCCGTGCCAACTTATCACCAGCGCCATGGCTATCAAAGGCAGTCTACAAAGGCCCAAAGGCAAATTGGCAATGCACTCACTGTGGCAGCAGAAACCACGAAACCTACCTTTATACCAAATACGGAAAGTCGAGACCACCTGAACAGAACTCCAGCAATTCCAGCAGCTATGACGGTAAACAAATTAAGCACCAAAAGTCATTCAACACGCAGCAGCAAAAGAACTAATCTACCTCTCTGGATATCCAACTCGACTGGAAAGGCTGGATGATACCGAGTTAGAATTTGAGAACTTGGGAAACTGAGCATTATTCGCAACCTTGGATGATATTCAACCGCACCGAATCACCTTGAATCAAGAGTCATTCTGGACGTTCGCACTCTGATGTCAGGCCAATCCTGATGCGGCACAGAGAGACCGGACTCGGCACATATCATCCATCGAGATCTAGAACGAAACATACACGGCAACACACGGCAAGTCGAAGCACTACTCTACTGTGGTCAAAGAAGCATCTGTACATCACCGAGCCTACTCAGGGAACTCGAATTGCCACACGAACCAGCATTCACCTCCAACCAGTGACTCAATGGCCAGGTGATGATGTCTGCAAAGGCGAGCCGAAAGGCAAGCCTCTTGGTTCCGTATTTTGAACACCTTAAACAAGTTGACAGATCAGAGGTTTTACTCGTCGCAATGAAGGTATACGACCTAGTCATGGGCTTGCTGTGGGTTAAGGCGAGGAACCCGGAACTCGACTGGACCAAAGGTCCACTGACAGCCCTGCGAACGCCCTGTTCAAATAGTGATGCTAGAGAAGTTTGATAGTATATAATCTAAGAGTGCCACAAGGCCGTATATATATGAATACAAGTGTGAGTGCGTGCGTAAGAATCTATGTATAGACTCTTCAGGCCGAAAGTAATCTCTGGTCATACAAGGCCTATCTCTGGCCATACGAGACTCATCTCTGGCCACAGAAGACAGAGACCTATCATGCAATACTCCCCCTCTTGCTATACACCGTGGAGCAAGACACCAGATATGAAGTGATAAAACCAAACAAAGTGATTCTCATAGTAGCCTCCTTAAAACCCTGTGGGAGTGAGCAGGGAAACAGTACTACCGTAGCCTGAGGATGGCGATCCATAGAGAGAGAAGGTAATCCGCATGCTCAAAAGTCAAGTGAACCAGCCTTAAGTTCAACCTTAAATCAAACCTTCAATCGACCTCACCGTAGCCCCATCGGCTTTGTGAATATCTTGTGCTGATCCTTCGTCAAGGCCTTGGTTTGTATGTCTGCCACATTGTCTTTCATGTGCAGGTAGGAGTAGTCAACTGTGTTGCACGCACGGAGATCTCGATAATTGTGATAGCAAACGTTGATATGCATTATACGAGCTTCAAGGCCCCAGTTGTGATATGACTAAGTGCGGCTGGATGGTCGCAATGTATCGGGAGCGGAGATGCATCTTTGCCGTGTATATCTCGGTGGAGCTGGTGTAGCCAATTTGCTTCATGGGAGCCTTTGGAAAAAGAGATGTATTCGGCTTGGAGGGTTGATATGGCGATGAGAGCTTACTTTCTTGACGGCCACGAGACAGCGCTGTTGCTGAGAAGTAAGACGTGACCACCTTGAGATTTGTGGTGGTCACTATCATTGGCCCAATCCGAGTCCGTGTAGCCAGTGTGTTGATCATTGCTGCCAGTGCTGGTGCTGCTAAAATCTAGTCAAAAGTCAGTGGTGGATTTCACATACTGGAGAACTCTTTTGGAGGCAGTGAGTTGGCTGGTGAAAGGAAGGGAATTGTATCAGCAATGTGCAGTGACTGCGAATGAGCTGACGGCCGAGTTGCAAGTGCCGCGTACATCAATGAGCTGACAATTGCCTGGTAGCCCCTGATATCTTTTAGTTCTTTCTCCCCCCGATCCTCAGCCAGATCAAGCTTCACATTAGGATCTATTGGAGATGATGCACTGTGAGCATTCTGCATATTGAATCGTTTGGGAATCGTGGTGATGAAGGCCTCCTGGCCAACACTGATTGCGGTACCGGTGGCGGTGCCTGTCCCATGTCTCTCGCAGTGGATTTTGATGCCGAGGAATTGGAAGGCCGGGCCAAGATTGGTGATTACGTATTGTTCCGAGATCCTGGCCTTGACCTCAATCGCAGGTTTGGTCGCGTCTGCCGTAAACAACATTGAGATCTTGTCGACGTACCAAAGTATCAAAATTCCATCCCTCAAGAGATGGAGGTTGGGGTTGGCCATGGATTGTGTGAGCTAGAGAGAGAGCAAGCAGGTGATATCATTGTCATGCCATAGTGATGGTGCTTGTTTGAGGCCATAAAGTGTTTTCTTTAGTTGAATAATGATCGCAGGTTGGCTGAGGCCTTCTGGCCATCCTTCGGGCAGGGTCATACAGATGTCATTATCATTGATCCCAGGATCATGACCAGCAGTGACAACATCCAAATGAGCGATGTTCAAGCCATGTTTCTGGACCAACGAGATGAGATACCAAACAGTGGTGAATTTTCTGACCAGGGCATAAGGGTCTCCGAAATCGGTTTCTTCGTAGTCTGTAATGACTAGGTGTGCTTTGTATTGTATGGTCCTGCCAGGATTGAGTTTTGTTGTGTAGACCCATCTGGAGCCAATTGGTTTGACTTGCAATTGCCTTGCTTCCCGGGAGTTGATAGTGGTGAATGTGTTATTGAGCAGGATCGATGTGCATTCCACTTCCATTGCAAGATTCCAGTTGTCTCGTTGTGGGCTGCCCATGATGGTAGCATATGTGAATGGAGCGCTGTGTATTGATGTTGATGCGAGAGCCTTTGCCATGATGATTACTGCATTTGCGGAGATCTTGACCTGACTTCTTGTGACATGATTTGTGAGTGGTGGCTGTGGTTGGCATGACTGCTTGGAGATTGCTGCCGTTCGGTAGGTTAAATCATGTTCGCGGCGGAAATGTCGATTTTGGACAATGATCTCGCTGGAGACCGGTGGGGCATCCTCTTCGTCATGAGGACGTGATATCACACCTGTACTTGCAGGGAGACATCGATGGCTGTCAGCATCAGGAAGAATGTGATCTGTATAGTCGTCAGTACAGTTATGATCACGACTTCCGTGGCCTTCACCTGTTCGACTGGATCCTGTGTGGACATGGAGAAGTCCATCTCCACTCGTTCCATTGTCTTGTGCTTGGAGAAGTCCATCTGCACCTGTTTCAATGTGTTGTGCTTGGGGAAGTCCATCTCCACTGTTGATTTCCTCAATGTATTCGGTCTCTTCTGGTTGCTCAAAGATGACTGTTTTGCCTCCATATGGGCATGAAGCGTGGGCAATCCTTTCTTCGACAAAAATGACATCCAACTGTGACCTTACTACTTCGCATGCCGGATCCAACATTCTCCAAAGCGTGGTCGAATCGTACAAGTAGCCAACCATCACGCATGGCATGTTTTTTGGGCTGAATGTTTCATGGCGTTGCTGGTCAGGGATAAGCCGACAGGCATAGTAGCCGAATCCTCAAAGGTGCTGGAGTGGAGCTTTGTATGAGATTTTATTGCTATCAGTGTTGTGAGAGGGTTCGCCAAATGCATTCAGCATTACATATTGAGTTGAATATGGTGCTGGATAGCCGTCGCGGTAGTCTCATTTTGTTAGGCCTGTGTTTGCGGTTCGCTGGTGGAGATTGACTGCAGTATTGACTACTTTTCCCCAAAAAACATGTGGCCCATCAGCAAGAAACATTTCCATCCGGGGGGAATGGCTCCGGCAGAGTGGACGCGCTCCGTCAGAGCCGTCAGAGACACCCCGGTGGTGGATTACTCCGCGCCCGTTGTCAATACCAGATGTCGCGCGGCATCTCGCCCTCCGATCACCATTTCGCGGTTTCTTCTCGCATTGTCGGTCTATAAGAAATACAGACTCCATCATTCCCATCTTTTGATCTCACTCGAGCTTTCTACGATTTCGTGGATCTACCCAAGTGGGTACATCCTCGCGGCCGGGTAGTATCATATCTTCTCACCCTCATCCTCGAGCCATGTTGACTGTTGATCATGGCATGGAGAGATAGAGAGGGATGACTTAACTTCGTGTTCTTAGGTGATGGTAGAGGAGATGGGACAAATCATCATGAGAAACTGGGACTTAAGAGGATTTCGTGTGCGAGTCAATTTACCATCCCCGCTAAGGGAGGTACGAGTCCCGATCCGGCGTGTGATATCACCGACACAAGGTCCTCCCAACTCAATCAGGCAAGGCGTCCCCCTGATTTCTCATATCCGCTCGTATCCTCCACATCGTTCTCATCTTCATCCCCCATCTCTCTCTTTCTCATCCACATCTCAACCATCATCGCAGAACACAAAGTTAAGTCATCCCTCTCTATCTCTCCATGGCATGATCATGAGTTGACACCAAGTTCAGCATACACCGAGTACAGCATACACTGAGTACAGCACTCAAAGATTGTTTGTCTTCCCTTCATTCTGCTGATTACAAGTTGACCCCTGAATGTAGGTTCAGCTTCCGGCGTGCCTCCATACACGATCGACCGCCATCAGCCAGCTCTCCATGAGAGCTGAACGGTAAAGTCACCTTGTCACATTCCTACGGTTGCGAGTTAACAAACTGATGAAATACAGTCTCAGCACCCAGTGCGTTGTCCATCGACCGCTTCCAAGAACTAGTCCAATCTCACTCGATCATCGCCTCCAATTGTATATCGAAACTTGCTCGATCACGGCCTCCAACTGTATCTCCAATCTTGCTCGCTTACGGCCTCGAAGATTACACGATCACGGCTTCCAAGTGCATCTCCAAACTCACTCGATTGCAGCCTCCAAGTGCATGTCTCAACTCGCTCGATCACGGCCTCCAAGTACATCTCTAATGAGTGACGGCGGGTGTATGGAGATACAGGGGTAACGGAGGTGGACTGAATGACGGGGAGAACATATTAGCTATATAGATACGTAGTTACATAGATGAGAATACAAACTGAATGCATAAGTTTTGAAAATCGTTGAACGATAGGTAGTAGCTATGATTTAACATCGCCAGACTTTGTGTAAACGGCTTCAGCATAACTGCAGCCCCTGCAAGGAGTGTAACTCACGTGTCCTTCTGATGGTGCGTAAACGTCACCACAAAGTAAAGAAGTACATATGCAACGCGACCTGTTGCCTGGGCGATGGGCAGCGTGCAATTCACCATCTGAGGGTACGAGGTTATGTCAGAGCTGTCAGAGCCGTCCACAACACCCGGGTGTTTATGACGGAAATTACAGTTGTTGCTGATGCCCCTGGGAGCCAATGATCATCTATTGTGCTTTCGCAGTGATCGTCTGGATCAAGCGTTCCGCAACCCCATTGTAATGGTGAGCGTAGGGAGGATGTTGTTCATATGTTGTACCACATGCAGTGAGCATCTGTCGGAAGGTCTTGTGGCTGTTTGCTCTGCATCCATTGTCGCACCGAAATGGTTTTACTTCGTATCCCATGCAGTCAACTCGGGCCTGCAATGATTGGCAGGCTGAGGTGCATGTGTTGGACTTCATATCCGGAAGGACCCAAACAGAGGTGTAGATTGTGTAATCATCGATGAATAGGATATAGTAGCAATGGCCAGCCGTGGTGGGTGTGGAGAGTGGACCAAACACAGCTGAATGTACAAGTTCAAATGGCATTGTAGTGTGCTTGGTCTTGACTTTGATGATGTTTTGGTTGTGCTTGGCCTGAATGCATGCGGTGCACATTGAGTCGTCTTTTGTATATTCATCAATTAGAGATTGTAGGGCAGTAGGATTAATGTGGGCTACAAGGCGATGCCACAGTTGTGATTCTGAGATTGGGAGAGGATTCTGAGTGGGCTTTGGAAATTCAGTGGCAGATGGACATTGAGGTACGGTGCTGGGTGCACCTGGAGAGGCGGTGTGGAGTGGGCTTGAAGTAAGCTCGGTGCAGTGCATGATTGATGGTACGGTGCTGGCTGCACTTGGAGAGGCGGTGTGGAGCGTGCTTGAAGTAGGCTCGGTGGAGTGCGTGATTGATGGTACTGTGCTGGCTGCACTTGGAAAAGCGGTGTGGAGTGGGCTTGTAGTAGGCGGGGTGGAGTGCGCAATTGATGGTACGGTGGTATGTGCGCTCGATGATGCTATTGTTCTGTTGTGATTTCCCCTTCTTGGACTGTACATTGTTGACATGCTGGGTACTGTCGAAGTGAGTGCAGTTGTGGGAGATATGAGATAGAGATCGTGCACCCGATTGACTGCGATGGTAATCGATGGAGATGATATGGAGCACATATCGAGTCCAAATGTGGATGTGTATCCGGCTGTGTCAAATTGATTGATGGAGAGAAGAGAGAGCCGGAACGTAGGGGTGTAGAGAGAATTCACTTCGTATCTCCTGTGAGACGGTAAAGAATCCATGGTGGCTTGCTGTGACACTGATGTCATCTCCAAGTTCAATGACTATAGGCTGGCGAAGTTTCTGTATTGAGTTGAATTTGGTGCGGTCATTGCACATATGGTGTGACGCTCTGGAATTGATGACCCATGAAGATGGAGCTGAAACTGCGGTGAGTGCGGTTGCATTGCTGGCTAGTCTGATCTGGTCATGATATTGTACTATAGCAAGCGATGCGGAAGCTGTGCCTGTATTGAGTTTGTTGCATCGATCCCAGGCACATTTGAAGTGGATGCAATCCAACTTCAAGTGTCCTGCGACACCGCAGTGGTATGATGTTCGTTGATCGTTGTTGTTTGTATCGCCGTAGTGTTTGTGTCGTTCTCACCATGCTTTGTCTTTCTGCACGCGTCGGTAATATGATTGCCCATTCTGCCGTGTGTGCATTTGTGTATCTAGCGTCCCTTTCCTTGTCTGCCACGGCCACGGCCATGGCAATTATTTACGCCACAGTGGTATAGAGCTGTTCCGGTGGATGCATCTCAAAAGTATTTGGTGAGTGTCGTTCGCTCGGCATATTCACGGATCACATCGATATTTTGCTGGGCCATGGGAGGGGGCATCCGCTGTTCAAGGATTTGGGTTGTCGTTTTATATGAAATATATAGAGTACGGAAGATATGTTTCTTCATGGCATCATCGGTGAGATTTTCAGTGGTGCCAATCAACATGCAGCGGCAGGCGATGAGTGTGAAATAGTACTTGGTGAGCGTTTCGTCATTCAATGGTCGAGCAGCGGTGAACTTCCGCAGGGCTTTGCTGTGGCCAAGTGTTGTTGTGGCATTGTCAAATTGGACGCTGAGTTCTTCCCACATTTTCACGGGGTGGTCAATATTGTCAATGAGTGGAAGGAGTTCATCGAAGCATGTGAGGTGTATCAGCGCTACCTTCTTGTTGGCTCTGTCATGGCAGTAATCTTGTAGGGTGTGTAGGGCGACACAGTTACCGGGAGGGAGGGGTTTGACACAGGTGACAATATTGTAGGCTTTCTCGCCGATGCGGACTTGGCGGATGATTTGAATCCAGACAGCATAGTCTTTGTTCGTTAGCTTGTACACATAGCCATGACCAGACTAGAATGTTTCGTTTGACATGTTGACAGTGGATGATGGTAGGAAGGTGGCAATGTGGAGTGATGGATGGTTATGGTGTTGCGGCTGATGAGCAGGGATGGTTGGGAGTGGGTAAGGGTTTTTGAGGCTCTTAATCATAAGATATAAATAGAGTCTTTTGGAGTAAATAGTGTAGTGGGCGCTGGGCACATACCCTGTTCCAATAGCAATGTTAGAGAAGCTCGATTGTATATAATCTAAGAGTGCCACCAGTCCATATATACCTGAGTACAAGTGTGAATGCGTTCGTACGCATCCATTTATACACTCTTTAGGCCAACAGTAATCTCCGTTCATACAAGGCTCATCTCTGGCCATATGATACCCATCTCTGGCTAAAGAAGACAGAGACCTATCATGCATTACGCCCAGTGGACCGCAATGGGCAAAGATTCCACTAGCAGAACCCACAAGTCCTCGGCCGGAACGCGGAGAGGAAAAGTCAGATGAGGAGACTCTCTCGAATATACAACTACTTGGGGCTAGCACATTCTATCATCTCTTAGGCAGTGAGGAAGTGGTCGAGGCATGCGCCACATCACGTGGAGAATGTCAAGGGTTGCTGTGAGCATCACTCGCAGGCTTCAAGGAAGGTGAGGGAAACCCCAGGATGCTGAATGCGTGAGGAAGAGCAGCAGCGGTAGTTGGGGCAGAACAGTGAAATAGTGACGGTGCTCGAATAACTGCTATCGGCTCGCCGAAGCACGAAGGCAGCAATGGGTCAACGGGGCTTGGTTCTATTGTGACGAACCATCTGATTGAGCCATCCCGGGACCCCTACCCATCTCCACCACCCAAGCATGCTACAACACAGAATGCAGAGAAGGCTAATAAAGATAGGACCAGTCATAGATAGCGTGGAGATGGTAACAAGAGATAATCGGGGTCATATCCCAGTACAATAGAAAGATGTCGTGGAAGTCTGCAGCAAGGTACAGGATGAAACACTTCCGCCTCACAGGCCAACTGACCACTGGGTTGATCAGGAACCCGGCTTCACACTACCATATTGGTGGACCTACAACCACTCAGAGTTTGAACTAAAGACACTCAAGGCCTACATTGAAAAACGTCTGCCAAGTGGCTTCATTCAGTGGTCATCATCACCGGCCGCAGTGCCAATCATGTTTAAAAAGAAGTAGGACGTAGGACAACAGTTGTGTGTGAACTATTGAGCCCTGAACCTGGGTACGGTACAAAATTGATACCCCCTGCTGCTAATCTCGGAACCACTCTATCGAGTGCACAAAGCGTGGAGCTTTACCAAACTGGACCTACGCAATGCTTTGCACCTTATCCCACTCAAAGATTGAGACTAATTCACGACTGCATTCTGAACCGACTTGGGTCAGTTCGAACACAAAGTTATGCCCTTTGGATTGACAAATCCACCACCTACCCTTCAGGCTTACATTGACGATTGTCTACGGCCCTATATTGACAACTTCGCTGTCTGTTACCTTGAGGATGAACTCATCAACTCGACCAACGAGAATGAGCACGAAGATCATGCCCGAAAAGTGCTGCAATGCCTTGAGGAATTCGGGCTCTATTGCAATGCAAACATGTGCCAATTCAGAGTTCGGGAAGTCGGCTTCCTCAGAATTGTCATCAATCCAGATCAAGTGGGCAGGAAGTCAGACCGTGTATCCACAATGGACGACTGGCCGACTCTGGAATCAGTTCGGGATGTGCAAGTGCTCCTCCGGTTGTGAACCTTCTACTGGAGATTCACTCAGAAATATGCAAAGGTCAAGGCTCCAAGAATACACTTACTAAAGACCCAAGGCTTACAAATGTGGGAATGGACTGGGGATGCCGAACTCGGATTTCGAACGCCCGAAAAAGGCCTTTACTGAAGCACCAATCCTCCATCATGTCAAACCTCAAAACATGATTATTCTGCAGACCGATGGAAGCGGCTTCGTAAATGCTGGCTTGCTTAACCACTGGGACAGATTCAGGATTCTTTGCGCGGTCAATTTCCACTCGAGAAAATGCCCTGCTGTCAAAAAGAACTACGACACATACGAGCGGGAGCAGTTGCCACTGGTTGAGACAATGAACGAATGGAAACACTGTCTCGAGGGCGTGAATCACAAGGTCTGGATCCCGTGCGAGAATCAGAATCTGAAGTACTTCCAAACCTCCAAAGTGCCTTCCCGAAGACAGGCAAGGTAGGTGGAAATTGTATCTTCTCACCACTTTGTCATTGAATACTTGGAACGCTTGAAGAACCCGGCTGATCGACCAGCAAGCAGGACCTACTATGAGATACGCTATGAGGGACCGACTGCAAGGCTACTGGCAATCTGGCGACTACCACAGTTAAACCGTACGATGACCTCTGTCAGGAAATAAACACAGCCCAGGCTGTCGATCAGTTGCCTGCTGACGAGAAGCGCAGAATGGTCGGCACCCCAATCATCAATATGACTGATGTGCACAGAATAGACCAACTTGAGGAAGACCCAAATAACGAATGGAAAGTCACTGCCGGAGTTCTCACCTATGAAGGAAGGATATATGTACCAAAGGATGACCTACTTCGCATCAAAGTCATGAGCCATTTCCACGACAATCCAGAATCCGGCCACTCAGGAGCATCCAAAACCGCCAAATTAGTATCCGGAGATTTCCACTGCCCTGCAATGCATGCCACCATACGCAGATACATCGCCAGATGCGAACCACGCCACCGAATCAAGGTACCACGGCATGGCCATCACAGCACAAACATGCCGCTACAGCCACAGTTATAACCTTGGAAAGAAGTTACGATGGCCTTCGTCACAGACCACCCTGAGTCAACCGCCTCCGGGTATAAGGGAATCTTTGTAGCTGTCCATCGATGATCAAAGATGGCAACCTACCTCTTCTGCCGCAAGGATATCGACTCACCAGAGCTGGCACAAATGTTTTTCCAAAAGGTGATTGGCAAAAACAGCGTACCAGACAATATTGTAACCGATCGCGGAAAGGAGTTCACCCGCCCATTCTAAATACGAGCTTACTCTCACCTAAGTATCAACCAGAGACTGTGGACCACTTCTCACCCTCAGAATGATGGCCAGACGGAACGACAAAACCACACCATGGAGCAGTACTTACGGGCCTTCTCCAACTCTGAGGAGGATAACTGGGTAGAGCTGTGATCGTTAGCTGAGTTTACTTCCAACAATTCTGTCCACAACCGAAAGTGGATGACATCAATCTGGGCCAACTACCACTACCACCTGCCAATGCAGTTCAAGCGACGGAAACCCTCTTCAAACATGAGGTTGGAACTCCTGGAGGACGCAACGGTATCGGGGATGTAAGAGACTCACCGACTTCTGCGAGTGCACTTGTTGGAAGCCCAGGTACAAGAATCGAAATATGCTGGCAGAAAGGATGTGACCTTCAAGGTCGGGAACACAGTGTGGCTCTCAACATGACACTTCCGAATGACAAGATAATCAAAGACGCTTGACTACAAGTGCACTGGACCGTATGTGGTAAGTAATATCATCAACAAGCACACTGTCAAACTACAGATGCTAAAAACAATGCGGAATCACAATGTTTTCCATGTGTCACCGCTCATTCACCACACACCGCCGGTCGTAGGAAACCCATCCTCGGCACCTCATTCCATAGAGGTAGATGATTCGGAGGAATTGGAGGTCGAATGCATTCTTAACTCTATGTATTGTTACTGGACACTATAGTACCTTGTCCAGTGGGCAGCGTACAGCAGCATTTGTACAAGCTCTGATCCGTTCGAATACCTCGAGAACGCTGGTGAACTAATCGACGAGTCCCACATGGACCACCAAAGTAAAAGCTCAAACATGAAGGACGTCGGATATTGGAAGTAGAGCCATTGATGAAAGATATGGAGGATTGGGTCAATTTGGCACTTTCATCTGTATTCTTTGGTCGGGACCCAGTCCAGGGCAAATGGCATCCGGACGGGTTTTACCCACTCCGAAAATGCAGTCACTTTCAGGTGGAGTCTCCCTGTGCACCAGAAGGTGACCCTGGACATGCTGATCAGTTGTTGGACATGTTAGATCGTACGAGCGTTTATATGGGTTGTTTCTTTGTTTTCAACTTGTACCTAGCTGCCCGGGAGTTGTGCACTAAAAGAGGGGGATGATGTAACAGCGTTGTCAAGCATGGGTGGTTAGGGTTGCCGGATGGACATGTTAGGTGTGTAGTGTTTACAACGGGTCCGGGTGTCACGCCAGCAGTCAAGTTTTTGGCTGGCTGCTCGGTTCGGTTCGGTTCCAGAACTGTCGAAAAACTGAACCGCACTGTCTTGTCGGGGTTGTAACCAGGACCAGACATAAACCCGCAGTTTTTTGGCCGGGTATATCATGCAGCCGAGCCTCATATTCGCGAACTCTGAACGTTGGCTCCAATTAGGTATTTGAGTTGTGATCGTATCACAAAATGATATATCTGTAAAAGATGCAGTCTTAGCTGCTGTTTTACCTCCCATTCTCCAATTTGCGACCCAATCACTATTGATTGAGTTGCGGTGAAATGACGCCAACAATGAAGCGTTTTTTGAAGCCACACAAGGAATAGTGATCGGATCGCAAACTGGAGAAAGGGAGGTGAAACATCATCTAAAACTGCATCTTTTACATATATATCGTATTGTGATACTATCACAACACGTATACTTAATTGGAGACCAAATTCTCAGTTTGCGAAAATGTGGAACCGGCCGAAAAATCGCAGGTTCGGTGCTGTTCTGTTTTGTGATCGGGTAAATCCCGTTGGAACAGTTCCAGTTCGCCTCCAACCCTGACCCTGAACCGAACTGCGAATTTAGTACCATTGGTAACACTCGAGGTGTGCAGTGAGGGGGTAAACGCCAACCTGATATTGACATCACGATAGAATCATAGCTCCTTACCAAATATCTTACCACTTACTTTTACACTTGATGTCACTCACGCCAGTATGCAGCCGTATACCATACTATAACATATACTGTTGTGCACCGGTGTACACACCCTTATGATTCTGTAATACATGTTCTTGCCTCTCGTATTCCTCCTTGTTTTGATTGCATTGACTGTCACCAATACCTTTGCAACCTGTCTGTGTGATTCCCATGAAGGCCGAATCAATCCTGGAAAATTTGGCGCGGCGGTCACCTCCTGCTGCATTGGGCATTCTGGACTAACGATGCCATTGCTATGGGTGATATTGGATTCAATGTCTGCGGCCCAATCGTCTTCGGTGTCATTTGTCTTATCCATGTCGCCATTCCAGTTCAACCAATCGTCAGTGTCTGAAATACATTCAGGTGACCTATCTTCATCAATTACACCTGGATGACAGTTGAGTTTTCGGATTCAGCGAAAATTTAATATTTGAGTTTGTCCTCAAGGGACGTCCATTGCAGGCAAAGCTGGTGGCAAAGGAGATCTTACTAACAATTTGAATGCAGCCACACCATCATGTTGAAAGAGTGACCAGGATGCTTTTACAGTCTCTTCAGTGTCTGAAATGTATCCAACAGCGGTCATCTGGTTGTTTTGAGCATCAGATACCTTCTGGGTAGCATGTATGGGTTGGCCACCCTGCCACATCACCAAAAAGTTGTGAACCTTGGCCATGCTGGGCAATGTCCTTTCCTCCGAATTGTGCTTCATTTCCGAGACGTTTTCTTCTTCTGTGGCATTCAATTCTGGGTCAGTGCGCCCGCCAAAATCCTGTTATTGGCTCAGCTAAACAGCCTTACAACAACTTTTTTGTATAGCGTCTCGCGTGTGGCTTTTGACTGCCTCCAGGCGATAACATCTTGGTTGCGGGAAAAACCAACCTCCACTGTGACACGATGTGGTTAGTGTTAGCAACGGTTCCAGATTTTGAACCGGCGGGTATTATAGGACTGCGTGGCAACGGCCGTACCAAGTCAACAATCGACGATTTTTTAAGCGAACTGTCCAATTATGTCCATTAATATTGGTCAGATAATTTAGCATTTGGTATATCAAATATGCAGCTTTGCATGGCGCATCTTTTGGTGTGCTCCGATTGTCAATATCATGAAAATTCAGCAAGCGATTGGGTAAAAACCTCATTTTTGGGCCCAAAATGGCACCATTTTCAATGCCACTTGCTGAGTTTTTGAGATATGCAGAATCGGAGACCACCAAAAGATGCACCGTGTAAAACTGAATATTTGACATACCAAACACTAAATTTTGTGACCAATATTCGTGAACTGAATTGAGGGAACCATTTGGTAAAAACCGGAACCGAACCGGCTGGTTCCGTGTTTTCTTGGAACCGCTATACTAGAAACGGTCTGAAAACGGAAACGTTGCTAATACTAGATGTGCTATAATTGAGAATATGTCTTGCGCAACATTGGAGACATCAATGTACTTTGAGTGCGTTTCCTCCTGTTGACGCCACAAGCCGGTTATATCTGCTATCCAAAATGTACTGGTAATCTACATTGGGTAAGAGTGGTAATCATTGAGATTTGGATGAATTTACCCCCAGTTCTGTGGTGCTTCAGTCGGTGAAATCAAACAGAGCCTGGGAGCGGTCAATCAGGGTGCCACACAATCATTTCGTCCGGGTGTCGTCTCAGCAGGATTGCATGGCTCCAGGTATTGTTCATCATCGCGAGACAAATCATATGGAATAATGAATGATTGACCGGATCCAGAAGCCGTTACGGAGGGGACGAGGTTGGTACACAAACCCTTCGGGTTTAATGACCGGCACCCATCGATATTTGGCAGAGTATTTATTCTCCACATACCTCATAAAGGGCTCTCGGTATTGGGTTGTGTAGGATGTCTTCTCCTCAGGATGAATACCCTTTCTCTTGGCCCATGTCCTACATGATCGCAACTTCCGGAAAAGATCGAGAATCTGTGCCAAAATCTGTCCCATACACGTCGACGGAGTCACTTCAACATGATATTTGGACACCTTCTGTCGAGCTAACTTCATGGCAAAGAACAAGTCTTCCTTGCACTGAGTCTGCTGCTGGGTCGAAGCTCACATTACGCCATCTGTGTGATCGAACATGTCATTGTATACTGCATCAACGTGATGCAATGCCACTGTATGCCTCTTCCACATCCACAGCGTCCAATATCAGAATAGCATTGATACTTCCATCACATCCTGTACATTGGTCCATTTGTTTGGTGATACGAAGAGTTGCCAGTAATCACCGTATTGTGTATTTTGGAGCCACTCTTTGGTGAATTGTCATACCTGGGAGGCTTGTTCAAGGAACTGGCGTGTGGAGTTCCAATGTGTCTTAACATCCATAATCGGTCGTACTGTCATCAGGAATTTGGCTGTTCGACAGTCCATGCACATGTTTCTACGACCAGGAGTTAGCATACTTATTACTGTAAGCATTCTCTGCTTTATGAAGATCAGTTTCAGGAGTTTCAATATAGCTTGAAGTATCTATGTTCTCAATTACCTTTGCAAAACCTGATGTCATGGCTGACAGCTTATTGATTCTTGCATTGCCCTTTTTCGGAAGTCAGTGACTCTTCCCATTATCTAGGCTGCCATTTACTCCAAATTGGCAATTCCGCTCATGAGCTTCGCAAGACTTGGTGCAGCCTTTTACACCCAAACTACTCATGATTGCACCTACAGCCAACAGTATGACGTGCGCCATGAATGGTGTGTGGCTCCTCACTGCATCCAACTCGAATCCAGAGTGCTCAAGTGTTGATTGCAGCGTGCGTGTCATCGAGTAATTTGAGAAAGCATTAAATCTCGTAATTCCAAGCAAACGGCCGTCCGTAAGCTCAAATTTATCCAGGACTTCTTCCAAATTCCATCAGCAAAATATATTTTAGTCACTGGACGTCTTCAGGAGTGTCTGAGAGAATGTGCAGTCTAAGCTTGGATGAGTCAATTAGAGGAGAGTATCAGACCATAAGAGGGCATTCCTGCCGGCCTCCAGAGTAACTGGGAGCGCCGACAACAAGCCAGTCAGTGCAAACAACAACCCTGGGTGCACCCATGACAAGCCTGGGAGTACCTGGGAGTGCCGGCGACAGAACTGGGAGCGACAGTGACAAACTAAGGAGCGCTGGCGACATGTCTTGGAGCAGCTCAAATCATAGTAGAGCTGTCTGGGAATCACAAATCAGAAACAAACTTAGTTTCCGTCTGGAACACAGAGCTGTTCCGGAAGGATCTGACGGCTCTGACAGAACCCCTTACCCTCTGACGGAGAATTACACCCTTGCCGTCGCCCCGGCGACAGGTCAGGTGGTATCGTTACATCCTTTATATTGGGCCTGCGATACGCACCATCAGAACGACAGGTGTGTTACAGTCTTCGCTGGGGCTGCAATTTTGCCATGGCTGGTGACACAACGCCTGGTAATGTTTTAGCCTTTCTTCGGCCGATAGCCACATTTTACCTCTCCGCTATGGCTATACAATGGATGCCACACTCGCCCCATATAGGTTTAGCTGTGAGATTTCACTTCGGATACATCGCTTGCCATTGCATTTGGTTCGCCATTATTGTATTTTGCAGGTCTGAAAAATACAGTCCAATCTTCACACTCTCTAGTACTATGCCCTCAGTCCTCCACATTCTGCGTTGATCCATCATCGGCTTGCGATGCTTCTGCCTCCTCATCCTCATCTGCATACTTGCCATCCTCGCCCTCATAACCGTCGATATCACTGGTTCCTTGGTGAAACGTCTCGAGTATAGTCAGGGGCCGTCGTCGCCGGCTGGCGGTGGGGATAGCCTCGCGCACGGCGCCTTCAACTCAATCATCCTCGTACTCCATGCCGGCCCGTGCCATCCCGAAATGATGTTTGTCATCTTTGCAATTGTTGTCTGTTGGGATGTTTGGGTCAGTGTTTCCGATCCCAGGCTCCTCAAGCACTACTTCGGAGGTCAAATCATCAAGCAGAATAGCTTGGTCAATACATGCTGCTTCCATGCTGATCACCACGGCAGGGGTTGGGTTCTTCTCCTGTTGGAGCTGACGCTTGACTGTACCAACAGTATTGTTATACACCCTCTGTTGGTAGCTCTCCGGTGGTGTGTTCAAGGTATTCATCAGCACGGTATCTGTGTCTGCAATGCCAGGCAAGGTTAACAACTTGCGCACTGTGGCAGGATGCTTGCTTACCACCGTCATTCATGTAAATGAAGTAGTTCAAGCGATCACGTCTGTCCGCTTTCAGCCTTCACTTGGAAGCTTTCGGATGAACCCCTTTGTTCTGTTGCCACTCCAGGAGGGCATGGTTCAATGCGGTGTAGGTAAACATGATCCGTGGCGAGGGTATATGACCATCCATGTCCTCAATAATGGAATTATAAACTGCATCAGCATACTTACCGTGGCTATTCGCCCGATGATAAAATTTGATATGGATAAACCGCTGGATTGCTTCCGCCAGGACGTCCAGTGGACCCTGGCCATTCGTTAGCAGCTTTCGACACTCTCTGTGTTGGATTTGGACCGCGTACACCACCTTCCACACGCTCTGCTACAAGAAAAAGTTACTCATTGCCTCCAAGAATGGAATCAATGAATTCCAAACGCTCTGTGTCGGATTCAAAGCTGTGGAGATCATATAGCTCTGCTATATGGTCCTTTGCTGATTGAGTAAAATGGGTTTTAACCTTATCGACTTGTGCAGGAACCTGGTACCGGTTTGAGAGTGCAATATTCAACGTGGGCCGTTGCTACAGCATACCTCTTTCAACATCTCCTTTGTGCATGCCTCAAATGCTATGGACCAAATGTTGTTTTGCTGCATTGCGGTGTTCCATTACATCTCTATTATCTACCAGTGTGGGGCTTCAGCTAATGCTTTCGCAATGTGTCGCGTTGCATAACTCACCATCTCCAAGTGGCTTACACTCATAAACGGCCGTCTGTTCCTCATGTAGAGCTCCAGGAGCTTGCCCTTTGCAAATAGAAGATGGGTTATGTCGGAGTGCCCTAATCAATGGATGCTGCGAGTGCCAGAGACCATTGAGTGAGGTGTAGACACCGCTTGCATTTGCAATTGCCACTGCCTCTCTCTCTGATTCCTTTCGGTAGCTTGCGTTCACACTGGATTCATAATGATCGCGCGGGATTGTGGATTAGGGATGGGGTTAGGCAGGTTGTCAAGACTGCACAGAGGAGTGGGGGTGCAAACAATGTCGGATACTGGGTTGGATAAAACGCGACACGTTGAATCTGGCTGTGATGTTCCGCTTGATTCTCATGTATTACGACTGCATGTACCCAGTGTGGCGGTTGGAGTAATTATTGGCCATCGCTGTGTAGTGGACAGGGTGGAAGTTACGTGTGGAGTGATATCTGCAATGCGAGAATTGTCCAGCGAAGATGAGAGGGTGGAGTTCTGACCTTGGATTGAAGAGGCTACAGAACTCCCTCCTCGAGAGGAATCCCTCTCGCCAGCCGGTACGGAAACACGTCTCCCAGCAGGGGGAAGTTGAGAATTCTTCGAAGGCCTATGCGTTTGTTGATTCTGACCATTAGCATGACTTTGAACATTTCGTACAACCGGAGATGTGACAGGGTGAGGTCTTTGGGAAGGCATCATCCGATATGGATGTTCAACGTTAACACTATTGGAATAATTTCCTCTGCGGGCATATGTAATGGCAGGCGACGGAGACTCCTATTTGAGCGACCATGGAGGGATTCGACAAACAATGGAGGCGCAGTGTAGACCGCGCTAGGCATTAAACCGTGACAATACTCGGGGAGGTGATCCCTTCAAAAGCATTCCACTATGGGGTTCACTGCCATCAGATTAAACTCAGATTGAACCCAGCAATCATATTCACTGTTACAGCAACGTCTGAAGGTCTATTTGCACTGCATGAAGGGTGTTTATGCCTTCCTGGCGGGATTATGATCGTATTGCCCTTGTTCTTGGCACAATACTCCGAACGATCGATTGTGTATATCTTCACCTTGCCGATGGAAATCCCCTGTTGTCAGAGCTGAAATCATCGCAGAGCGAACAATGATGTATTCTCTATCCCATGAGATCAGTTGAGTGTGCTTTTTCCACTACTAGGCATTGGTAGCCGTGTTGGATGGTTGCACAGCTGGGACAAACAGAGAACTACTCAGTTTGCTCTGAGATGGACGAGGTCCAAGGCGTAAAAATGATGTGTCGTGCCAACTCAACGCCTGGCGTCATAAACTGTCCTCTCTGCGAGTACTGAATCCAGTCTCGAGGCTTGGAGTTCATGAGGTGCCGATGGTTCCGCAAGATGAATGCTGGGCCCTTTTGTGTTTGTTAACCGACAGAACTCACAAGTTGAACTAAGAAATTGCTGGAACTCGAGTATATATATCTCTTCGTCCTGCCTACACCTCCTTTCCCATTTCCTCCCGTAGGAAAAACTCCGACAGCATCCTGATCTCGACCTTACGTGACTTGCACAAAACAACGCATTTTGTTCCAAAACACACCCAATGACCTACACAACTTTGAACTTTCCCTCTGCGCTTCCATCCGCTACATTCTACTGTATCATAATGCTAAAGTTTCAGATGTAGATTCATTTTCTACTCATAGCGATGGCACCAAATGGCAGCAGCAAAGGAAAGGGGTACTAGGCTAGGGCAAAGATGCCGACATCGGGTATAAATCGAAGCTTGTCATTGGTTTGGGACCGTAAGAAGGTATTCATGTCGGAACCCATCCGTGGACCCCTATGGATATACAATTATCCCGGCTTTAAGGAAGAGAGGGCATGGGACCTCTTTTATGATATAATCTTTCTTGATTCTGTCACGACTCACCACTTTTCACCATTCCAGTGGATATGGCTGCAATGCAGGAGCAGGAGTTCGCCTTTTCGGGAGTGGTGGGCTGCCTTCCCCTCATATATGGGGCAAATGTTTGACAAAACCCACCACCAAATGAACAATTGGAGGTGGGACAACCCCCGTGCCTTTGCAGATCAAGTCAATTGCTGCAATCCGCGGACAAGCAGCTCAGGAAAAGTTAAAAGCACCGGTGAGAGTTTCTCTTGGTACAGTTGCGATGATATCAGGGCAATGATTGAGCCGCCAAGGTGCCGGCAGTGCGAACCAGGCAACTTCCTGCCCGTTAGACCACCGAATTGGGATGAGATCATCGAGAAGGATGATGATGATGAGAACTGGCCGCATCCCGGAGCGCCAAACGGGAGGAAGGAGCCGTCCTGGCCTTGGCAATGGCAATGACAATGATGAGGGGGAAGAGAACATGCAGGGAGGTGAGAAAGGGACCGAGAACGAAATGGGAACAACGGATGGGAAGGGGAATGGGAACGCGACCGAGGATGGGAAGGGGAAAGGGAAGGGGAAGGAGAAGGGAAACGGTCAGGGGAAACGGATTCTTAAACAAACCACAGGGGGAGATGATATCTCTCATGCCGTTGCCGAAATGCATACTGCAGACTGCTCATCGGAGACACAGGTAAGGAGAGATACCCAAGTATGGTGCCATGCTAACCAAGGTTAAGTCAACACTCAGAGTGGGTGAGACACTGATTCCCCTGATCTTCATGTCCGACGGAACGCCTCTCTCGTATTTTGCGGACGACAAGGAAGAGTGGCCTGTATATATGACCATTGGGAATCAATCTTCGAAGCTCCGCCAGATGCTCTGCACGGACAGCGTCGTACTGTTTGCTCAACTGCCGATTCTGATCAAGAACCGCGAAATTCCTCAGAAGCGGCTGGATAAGCATCGGCAAACATACAGAGAGGTGCTGAATGCGGTACTCCGGCAGGTACTCCACCATCACCCCTTTGAACAAAATCCCAGCGCCAAAAGCGGGTACTACAACGTTCTCTGAGTAGAACGCAACTTCAGTTGTTGCCAACCGGTATGAGCAGCATGGCTTGCAGATCGCCCTTGGTATAGCGACCTACATCATCTCGAGCGACATGTCTGCTCATGGTATGAGTGTCCACAGAACGAACTTGGAGATTATGTCCCTCCTGACAACCTACACCCCCGACGGGATAACAATCTATATCGAATGCTCAGCGCTGCCGACGCCAAGGCAGCCGATGCCGAACTCTAGTCATGCTATGTTCACCGCGTAGTCAACATGTTCCGACATATTCCCTGTATCATGAACGACCTCCCGAAGCCCAACCTCCTCCATACAATGCAGATGGGCATGATTGATCACCTCCAGAAGTGGATTTTCCATTTCATGGAGACGCACGAACAGCTCGACAAGTACAATGCAATATGGGTATCCGTGACTGCTTACTACGACCACACACAACAAACCAAGTCATATGAAGAATTTTTGCAATGGAATGGGATGGAGATGAAGGAAATGAGCAGATACCTGCTTGGAGTTGTAACCCAGGATCTACGAGGAGGAAGCCCTGCTCAGAGTCCCAGATTCAATGGCGCAATCGATTGCACACAGGTAGTGTTAGCAATGGGTCCAGGTAACCCACCAGCAGTCCGTGTTTGGTCCGGAAAAACTGTTCGGTTCACTTCCATATGCCTCCAAAAACCCAACCTGGAGCTTCTTGGCGGGGCAAACCCGTACCCGTACCGGTCAACCTGCGGGTTTTTTGGGGTTTGGCTAGACCTGTCGGTTCCAATCTCCGGTTCTCGCTCTCAGGTTTTTCTATTTATGGTCGCCGTCAGATATGCCACTGTTATGTGCAAAATATCAACTTTGGTACATGATTCTCTTCATTTGTTTTATTGGCTGCCTTTATAATCAAAACAAGGAGAGAGATGCTCCCTGCTACATCCTGAAGTTGAGTGTGAACGATTTTTCTTCTTGCATCATTATTGTTAGCAACGGGTCCAAATTCCCAGGTCGGTACCGGGTTCGGTTGCACCTGAAACCGGACCGTTTCACCGGGTCTTACCACACGAATAACCCGGACCGTAGGAAATGGGGCGGTTTTACCACCAAAAACCCGGCATTTCAATTCCACAATTTTGGCTCCAATAAAGTATTTGATTTCTGATCGTGTCATGACATGATTAGTACGTAAATTGTCCAGTTTTAGCCCCTCTTTCACCTCCCATATTTGTATTTGCGATCCGACCAATAATCGTGGAGGCACTATCGAAAACCCGCGAAAATCGCTCAAAAGTCGCCTTTATTTCACAGCCACTCAACGAATATCAGTCCGATCGCAAATCTGAATGCGGGAGGTGAAAGAGGGGCTAAAACTGCACAATTTATGTACTGATCATGTCACGATACTATCAGAACTCATATACTTCATCGGAGCCAAAGGTGTAGGAACCATATATTTGAAACCGCGGTTCGGTTCCAACCCGGCCAAATACCTGCCGTTCTATGCCCGGGCCGGGTGACAACCCGCCAAGAAAACAGCGGTTCGGGTTTTTGGCCGGTTCTTGAACCAAACCTAACCAAACCGCAGGTCAAAACCCGGACTGCTGGCGGGTTACCCGGACCCGTTGCTAACACTATGCATCATTAGTAAGATATGAGGTCCAGAACAGCCATATTGATAGTTAAGGCAGTCATTAAGCCACACATGCATCAGTTTGCACCTGCGACTGCGCCGACAACATTTGGAGAGCTCAAGGAGATACATGATAGTGTCTGCGGAAAATCTCAATGCCACATGGGACATCCGGAGCATACAGTTGCCATATGGCATTAGCGTATGGGAAACCTCCATCTCACATATGCAGATCGGCTATCACAATGGTCGCAATACCCAATTCGTCACCGATTAAGAAACCGAAGCCTGTTGAACCCCTAAGCTATTACCCCTGCATATTTTCGCCCTACCTACTTACCATACAGAAAGTGGATTCAGATGAACATATTGTATTGGCTCGTGGGTCATCGGTTCATATTGATGACATATCTCCGCACAATGTGATCGGGGTATCCATTTTGATATGTGGCAGAATTTTTTCGATTTCAGTGGCTACTTAGTGAGATATGATATTTCGTCCGTGGATGTGCAAGGGTCATACCGGACATTCGAACGTTCTAGACTCCAAACTGAGGTGATTGACAATTGATCAACACGATATCATCCTGCCTCTTACAGATAAGTGAGAACGCGCAATTTAAACTGGAGATAAAATTGACTAACAAGTATTCACTTAGTGATGGCAGACGGGTCATTGAAGAAGTGGTCAATGTGCAACGTGAATCTGTATGAATGACCACCATCATGTTGCATTCATCCATACATCCAACTATATCACTCCGCCTTCAGACAGGTTTCACATAGTCAGCATTTTGCAAATCGCTTATGGTAGGTAATGAAAATCAAGGAGATCGAACTGGATATGGCAAAGTGAGCAAGTTGGGCTATATTGATGAAAAACTAGTGTATGGATACACATTCAGTGATTTGCCAGCTGAAAGCGCTGGAATGTCACAGCGCTACGTTATCCATCACTCAGAGAACATGTGCCTCAGTTGATCAGAAATTGATATGCCACAAAGCTTTTGCATGCCACTAAGTATTGATACAAATTATACCTTGACTGTCAATAATGATTTTATGATTGTTTGTAAAAAATTATTTTCCATAAAACAACAGTTAGGACATGTTTATTGTGAGTGTGAATAGAGCATCAACGATTTTTGGACTTGTAAGTCAGTTAGTGGGAAAGCGAGTGGCATGCTGTTATCCACAACACACGCGTTGGCTGCCTTGATAGGCAAAACAAAAAGCGACACGGATACAGCCCAATGCTGAAAATGAGAGTTACCAGAGTGACTTGATTTTTGGATTTATATGTATATTAATTGGGAAGCGATTTGCTCGCAGCTATGCATAACCAAAGTATTTGCAGCCATTCTGGCCGAGAGAGAAAGCGACACGGTAACAACCCCATTCTCAAAATGAGCGTCAATGGAGCGTCAATGATCCTTGGACTCGTAAGAAACGGAATTGGGAAGTGAGTTGCTCACTGTCATTCGTAATCAGCAGATTTGCAACCTCTATAGGGAAAAGAGACTGCGATACGGTAACAGCCGCATTGTGATACTGAGCGTCCACTGAGTGTCCACAATTTTTTGTCGTGTAAGTAAGTCAATTGGAAAGTTATTTGCTCGATGTTTTTCATAATCAACAGATTGGCAACCTTTATAGACAAAAGAGACCGTAATATGGCAACAGCCAGATTGTGATACTGAGCGTCAATGGAGCGTCAACGATTTTTTGTCGTGTAAGTATGTTGATTGCAAACTGATTTGCTCGCTGTTAACCATAACCAATGTATCGGCAGCCTTGATAGGAAACAGAGAAAGCTACCAGGTAACAGCCGCATTCTGAAAATTAGCGTCAACGGAGCGTCAACGATTGTTGGTCTTGTAAGTAAGTCAATTGGGGAGCGATTTGCTTGCTGTTATCTATAATGAACATGATGGCAGCCAATATGAGCAGAGAGATCGCGACATGGTCACATCCCCAGTCTGGACATGCGCGTCGACAGAGCGTCAACGATTTCGGGTGTTGCATCTTGAATAATGCTAGGGCTGTGCTACGGCATTTACCCATAATTGAAGTATTGGCAGTCTTTATAGACAATATCTTGTTCGTTGATACTGCTACCCCTCAGAATGAGCGTCAACAGAGCGTCAACACAGCATCAACAGAGCATCAACACAGCGTCAACAGAGTGTCAACAGAGTGTCAACAATTTTGGGAGTTGCATCTTGTATAATCCAAGGACTCTGCTACAGAATATACCCATAATTAACGTATTGGCAGCCGTAATAAGCAAAAGAGATCCCAACATGGTCACAGCCCCAGTCTGAAAATGAGCGTCAACAGAGCGTCAACGATTTTGTTTGTTGCATATTGTATAATCCCAGGGCTGTGCTATGGCATTTACCAATAATTGAAGTATTGGCAGCCTTTATAGGCAATATCATTTGTGTCGATACTGCTACACCACAAATTGAGCGTCAACAGTGCGTCAACAGAGCATCAACACCGCGTCAACAGAGTGTCAACAGAGTGTGAATGATTTTAGGAGTTGCATCTTGTATAATCCAAGGGCTGTGCTATGGCATTTAACCATAATCAACGTATTGGCAGCTGTTGTGAGCAAAACAGAATGCGGCATGGTCACAGACCCAGTCTGATAATGAGCGTCAACAGAGTGTCAACGATTTTGTGTGTTGCATCTTGTATAATCCAAGGGCTGTGCTGCAGCAGTTACCCATAATCGATGTAACAGCAGCCTTTATAGGCAATATCGTGTGTGTCGATACTGATACACCACAAAATGAGCGTCAACAGAGCGTCAACAAAGTGTCAACAGAGCATGAACACCGCGTCGACGGAGTGTCAACAGAGGGTCAACGATTCTGGGAGTTGCATCTTGTATGATCCAAGGGCTGTGTTACAGCAATTACGCATAATCAATGTATTGGCAGCCGCTATGACCAATAGAGAATGCAACAGGGTCACAGCCGCAGTCTGAAAATGAGCGTCAACAGAGCGTCAACGATTGTGTGTTTTGCATCATGTATAATCTGAGGGCTGTGCTACAGCAGTTGCCCATAATCGAAGTATTGGAAGCGTTTATAGGTAGCATCGTGTGTGTCAATAATGCCACACTACAAAATGAGCGTCAACTGAGCGTCAACAGAGCATCATCAGAGTGTCAACAGAGCATCAACACCGCGTCAACAGAGTGTCAACAGAGTGTCAATGATTTTGGGAGTTGCATCTTGTATAATCCAAGGGCTGTGCTATGGCATTTAACCATAATCAACGTATTGGCAGCTGTTGTGAGCAAAACAGAATGCGGCATGGTCACAGACCCAGTCTGAAAATGAGCGTCAACAGAGCGTCAACGATTTCGTGTGTTGCATGTTGCATAATCCAAGGGCTGTGCTATGGCATTAACTCATAATCGAAGTATTGGCAGCCTTTATAGGCGATATGGTCTGTGTCAATGCCGCTACACCTCAACCGTCAATGGAGCCTTCACAATTTCTAGTCTTGTAAATAAGGTAGTTGGTAAGTGATTTGCTCGCTACTGTCCATAACCAATGTATTGCCACCCAGTACGCGCAAAAGAGAATGTGACACGGTCACGGCGCCATTCTAACTATATCTATCAACCCAGTGTCAGCTGAGGGTCATCAATTTCTGGTTACACAGATCAGGTCATGACGGCATCGCATGGATTCTTGAGCTTATAATTGAACTATTGACCTCCTCCATGGTCAAAAATACAAATCATTAAGAGAAATGGATGAATTAAAATATTGTCAATGTCGCAATAGGCAAAATATGCCAAATGTGATTCCTGGATGTCGAATAATCGATTGTGATTGACTGCTATTATCACATCGCAAGGGCAAGCATGTTATATGTATTTACAAAAGAACATGCTGTACAACCTGCTGCGAACCTGCCCGATTCGGCTGGGTAGGGAGATGTTGATGGTACCGTACCGGAATAGACAGTTCGGGTTCATTGAAAACCCGGACCGCCAATCTGGGAGAGGTTCAGTTCGGACCCAGACCCGGAACCGAAGTGACGGTCCAGAACCGTTGCTAACACTACACACGGGCATTGTAGGAATTCTATATGCATGCTCGATATAAATCTCACGATGATGCAACATTGAGCCACATGGAAGACGCCATGTGTAGTTTTCACACCTTGAACAATGTTTTCTTACTCGGGCGAGCCGGCCAAAAGGCAAAGGCCAAAGCCTATGCCCTGGGGTTGCAGCTCGTAAAGAAGCGAAATGTAGGCGAGGGAAGAAATGCTGAAACTTGAACGCCGTCCAAAAAGCGGGACGAAATCAACCCCTGGCGGGATTGTATCAGCCAGGAGATAGATAATTCCAGGGAGTTAGATCACAACTTCTACTATCCAATCATCCACTTGATGACTCCCTGGGTCGAACAGATTCATCAATACGGAACCTTGCCACTGTATTCTGACGATAGACATGAACAAGGACATAAACTTGATCTCAAGGACGGATTGAACGCCTCTAATCACAATCTCAACTAACCGCTGCAAGTGATCACCTTTCGGCGTCGCATTCTCTGCTTCGAAATTAGAGAGCTCAATCTCCAAGCCCTCACTCAGTGTCGGGAGCACAGCACTGCCGCCTGCAAAGTCCTCCCTTCCTGTGCTGATCGGGCTGCCCCCCTGGGCTAGTGTTCGCAACGGTTCTGGACCGTCACTTCGGGTCCTGGTCCAGGTCGAAACCAAACCGTTGCCAACTTGGTGTTCCGGGTCGTCAATAAACCCGAACTTCCCACTCGGGTACAGTTTCATGGTAAACGCCCAACCTGTCTGAATTGGGCGGGTTGCAAGCGGGTTGCTCAGCGGGTTCATCTATAGATTCATATAAGGCTCTTGTATTTGCAGTGTCTTAATAGTATCTTATCAGAATTGCATTTTCAGCAACGAATAATGTGCTTTTGCTTGTTGAGCAGTTTGCAATATCGATAATTTTTGTATCTGTGTTTCACCTTCAATAAATGGTATTTTTGCCTAGCAAGGGGGTGTATAATACAGTTATGCACACAGAGATCCGCGCGATGCCTTGATTATGAGATATGCTAGTCTTTAAACTGTTGACGCTCCGTTGACGCTCATTTTCAGGATGCCGCAAGGAGCATGTCACTGTTGATTTTGCCACTAAAGGCTGCCAATATTTCATAATTAGATGTAGGCTGCAACCAATGGGGACATAACCTACGCAAGATGCAAAGCCATGAATCGTTGACCCTTCGTTGTCGCTCATGCTCAGAATGGGGCGGTGACCGTGTTGCTATCTCTTTTGCCAATAAAAGCTGCCAATACGTCTGTTATAAATAAAAACGACCCAGTCCCTTGTGAATTACCGTACTTACAAGACCAGAAATTGTTGACGCTCCGTTGACGCTCATGCTAAGAATGGGGTGGTGACTGTGTTGCTAAGTCTTGTGCTATTAAAAGCTGCCAATATGTCCGTGATGCATAAAAACGACCCAGTCATTCGTGAATTACCATACTTAGAAGACCAGAAATTGTTGACGCTCCATTGTCGTTCATGCTAAGAATAGGGTGGTGACCGTGTTGCTATCTCTTTTGCCTATAAGAGGTGCCAATATGTCAGTTGTGCATAAAAACGACCAAGTTACTGGTGAATTACCTTACTTGCAAGACCAGAAATCGTTGATGCTCCGTTGACGCTCATGATACGAATGGGGCGGTGACCGTGTTGCTATCTCTTGTGCCAATACAAGCTGCCAATACGTCCGTGATGCATAAAAACGACCAAGTTACTGGTGAATTACCGTGCTCACAAGACCATAAATCGTTGACGCTCCGTTGAATCTCATTTTAATGAATTGTCCATTCAACATCTGCTGCCGCCGATAATTGTTTTCATCCTGATCTGACGTTATCGGTTGTCTTTCAACATGATTGAGACTCGGCCCTGTGGCAAAGCCAAGCGGCATAATAATCTTGCACTGTTCACTCTCACAGGACTAAAAACAATGTATCATGCCAAAACATTCATTGCGCCTGCAATACATCTATTTATGAACCGATATTCACACGCTACTTCTCACCATTCGCCCATGATATATCTCTAACTGAACCTCTCGGTCAAGCTACATAAAGCTGGTGAACCATTGACGCATTCTGACCTACTTTTTCATCCCTCCTTCATTTCTCTGCGTTTCTACTCGATTGACTGTCACCAACACCTTTTCAGGCTGTCTCTTTGACTTCCGCGTTGGCCGAACCAATGCGGGCACATTTGGCATGGCGCTCACATCCTTCGGCTCTGGGTGTTCCGGATCCTCCATGCCAGTATTCAGCTCTATATCGGATTCATCGTCCGCTGCGCAATCCTCTTCACTGTCATTTGGATTATCCAAGTCGCCATTCCAGTTCAGACAATCATTGGTTTCTGAGATGCGTTCAGGTGCGCTGTCCTCGTCGCTTCCGACTGGATGACTGTTGATTCTCTGGATTCGGCGGACAGTTAAGATCTGAGTTCGTCCTCGAGGGAGGTCCTTTGCAGACAAAGCTTGTGGCGAAGGTGATCTTTCTGACAATTCAAATGCAGCCGCACCATCATGTTGAAAGAGCGACCAGGATGCTTTGACGATCTCTTCTGGGTCCGGAATGTATCCTGCGGCGGTCATCTGCTGATTTTGAGCGCGAGATTTCTTCTCGGTAGCACGTAGGTTTTGGCTGCACTGCCACATCTCCAAAAAGTCGTGAACCTTGGCCATTCTGGTTAATGTCCTTTCCTCCACCTCGTTCTTCATTTCTGAGTCGTTTTCTGTGTTTGTAGTATCCAATTCTGGGTCAGTGCCTGTCAAAATCCCATTATTGACTCGAGCGAACTGACTGACAATGACTTTTTCGCAAATGGTCTCGCCTGTGGTTTTTGACTACATCTAGCCAATAACAACTGGGCGACGGGAGAAACTGGCCTCCACTCCGACTCCATGTGGTATGATACAGAATATGTCGTTCGCCACACTGGAGAGGTCGGCATACTTTGAGTGCGTTTCCTCCTGATGACGCCACCAATTGGTTATGTCTGGTAACCATGATGTACTGCTAATCTCCATTGGGTCGGAGTGGTAATCATTGAGATTTGGATTAATTTGTCTCCAGTTCCTCGGTGCGTCAGGCGGCGAATTCAAATAGAGCCTGGTGGCTCTCGATAAGCGTGCTGCGCGATTGCTTAGTCCGGGGGTCATCTCAGCCACATTGTTAGGCGTTAGTTATTGCTCATCATCGCTGGACAAATCATATGGATCACAGGATGATTGATAGGACCCTGAAGCCGTGGCAGAGGGGACAAGATTGCTGCTCGGTACCGTTTCGAGTTTATTGACCGCCACACGTCGATGTTTGGCGCAGTATTCATTCTCCACATACTTCATAACAGCCTCTTGGTATGGTGTAGTGTAGGATGTCTCATCCTGAGGATTAATATCCATTCCCTTGTCCAACTTCCTAAACGATTGCAACTTGCTGACAGGATCGAGGATGTGTGCGGAAATCCGAAGTATGCCCGTCATTGGAGTCTCTTCAGCGTAGTATTTGGAAAGCTTCTGTTGAGCTAACTTCACTGTGAAGAACAATTCTTCCTTCCATGGACCATTCTTCTTGGCCAAAGCTCGCGTCACGCCATCCATGTGATCGAGCATATCATTGTACACTGTGATAACGCGACGCAATGTAACTGTATGCCTCTTCGACATTCAAAGGGTCCATTATCGAAATGTCCTCAATACTTCCATGACATACTTGACAATCGTCCATTCATCCTGAGTTGGGAATAGTGGCCAGTATTCAGCGTATTTTGGGTTTGGAAGCAATTCGCATCTGAATTCCCGTAATCGGTAGGCGTGCTCGAGCAACCCCAGAGTAGAGTTCCCACGTGAGTTCACATCCATTAACGGAAGTACTGCAAGGCGGACTTTGGCTTTCTGTCAGTCAATGAACTTGTTTCGGCGACCAGGTGTCAGCTTAATTAATACAGCAAGCCTTCTCTGCTATATGAAGGTTAGATTCAGGACTTTCAAAATCTCATGAAATACGTACTTTCTCAATTATCTTTGCTAAACCTGGTCTCATGGCCGACACCTTGTTGATTCTAGCGTTGCCCGCTTTTTGAAGTCTTTGACTCTTCGCAATGTCTATGCTTCCATTCTCTCCAAAATGTTGATCACGCTCATGGGCTTCACAAGACGTGGTGCGGCCCTTTACACCAAGACTGCTCATGAATGCACCTAAAGCCAGCCATATGACTTGCGCCAGCATGGTATGTGGTTCCTCAATGCCGGCCACTCGATTCCAAAGGCCTCAAGTGTTGATCACAGCTCGCGTGTCGTTGATTAGTTTGAGTAAGCATTATCAGGGGTATTACCAAGCAAACAGTCATCAGTAAGCTCGAAACGATCAAGAGCGTCCCTCAAATGTACGGCTAGCCTTGCTCCAGTATGGTGGCCTTTGACCTATCATCTTTAATTAGCTTTCGAAATGGGAACACAACAGGCGATCAACCACATCGAAAGCGAGTTGAACTTCACGCCCTGCCCAATTTCGATCCATATAGTATGCAATGACCAACATTATGGCCAGTTTGTTTGTTGAAGTCCAACAGTCCAAAGCTAGACTAACCTTATTTCGTAACGGCAATTGCTTCTTAATTGCATCCACAGTCAGTGCATACTCCCTCAGGCAAATGTGCTAAGAGACGTAGCGCACGGTAGGACTAGATCGTCACGTAATGCATTATATGTCCGTAGTAGCTGAAGATTCGATATAGCGTTCCAAGAAATGTGTGCTGGAACAGCTCCTAACATGAGGTAGCGATTCCACATGTCTTGGTGAAATTCGGAAGTTTCAAAGTCCTTAGCTGCCAGTTTGGAAAGTGTTGTCTGTCATTTCCATCAATATGGATTAAACTGGATAGCGAATCTGTTTATCCTCTGCAAACTGACTATTGTGATGGGTCGACTTCCTTGCCTCTTCAGGTTGGCCAAAGCTGTTTCATCCAGCGTCGAACTAGTCAATTCAGTCACCGCTGACTCTGTTACGTCGTTTGACTTTGCGATGTGAGCGTTTGCCAGCAAGTGCTTCCCCATTGAGCTGGTCCCATGTTCTGATGGATGGCGAAGAACATGATGACAAACAATACAAATGATGCCAGGGCTGCCGGTCTCATCAATTCCGCAGTGTAAATAGAATCGTCACGACGGCGCCGGTCTGGAATTATTCCAAGCAATTGGCCGCTTCGAGCCGTCATTCATTGAAGCCCACCATGCTTCGAAGATGATTTTCAATCTAAGGTCGCTCAAATTGGCAATAAAGAGACGTTCATTTTTGGAAGAGATCATAACGCTGAGCAATGAGGTTTTGAAAGATTTTGTATCCGACATGGCGGTAGAAATCAGAATGCTGGGTATTCTGACTCGAGAGACTGCCGACAATCACGATACAGTAAAGCAGACTGCGGGTTCTTAAATATTGACTGAACAGCTACAAGGAAGATAATCAGATCAGTAAGACTTTGCATGCATATTTGTGAAGTTGAATACAAGGACAGATTGCAACGACTGACCGCGTAAACCTCCATGTAGGAACGGCATAATGCAGTCTATTGCTGTGTAGCATTCGGAGCCTTGACGCCCCGTGGGCGCTGAATTGTAGGAGGCGGACGAGATATCGTCACTTGCATTTTTGGCACTAAAGGCTGCCGATAGGTTTATTGTGGTTCATCTGCGTCCCATTCCGGTTAGATTATCCAAGATGCCAGCTCAAAAATCGTTGACGCTCCATTGACGCTCATTTTGGGGCATGGTTACAATCTGCTCGTAAGCATATTTGCCTAGAAAGGCAGCTAATCGCACGATTATATATCAGTGCGGTCGCATCGCCCCTTGGTTTTCTAAGATGAAAGGCCTGAAATCGTTGACACTCCGTTGACGCTCATTTTCAGAGCGTAGTGACGATGTCATCGAGAGTATTGTTGCCTAGAAACACAGCTGATAGTTCGATTATGTGGTAATGTCGCTACACTGCCCTCGGATTTCCCAGGATGCATGGCCAAAAGTCGTCCATGCTCCGTTGACGCTCAGTTTTAGAACATTGTTTCGATGTGGTACCAACTGTTTTTGCCTGGAAAGGCCGCCGATAATCAGATTATGGCTTAATGTTGCCGCACAGTCCTAGGATTTTCCACGATACAAGGCCAAAAGTCTTGGACGCTGCGTGGACGCTCATTTTCTGGACATAGTTGCATTGTCGTAGCGACCGTTTTTGAGTAGAAAGGCAGCCGATAATCAGATTATGGCTCAATGTCGCTGCAAAGCCCTAGCATTTCCCATGATACAAGGCTAAAAGTGGTTGACGCTCCGTTGACGCTGATTTTCAGGCCATAGTGGCGATGTTGTTGCAAAAGGTTTTGCCTAGGCAGGTGGCCGATAGCGCGATTAAGGGGTAACGTCGCCACACACCTCATCCAGTTTCCAGGATGCAAGGCCAAATATCGTTGACGCTCGGTTGACACTCATCTTTAGCACATAGTGGAAATGTTGCCACCACCATTGATCCATAGAAAGGCGGCCAATAGATCGATTATGGCGTACTGTAACCGCACAGCCTACTGGATGTTTCATGACCCAATGCCAAACATTGTTGACGCTCCTTGGACGCTGATTTTTAGGATGTGGCAACAAGCATCTCATTGACCTTTTTCGCAATGACGCTGACCTATACATCCACTCTGGAAGGATGTGACAATGCAGCCTATTGATTGCTGAATGTGTAAGACTCAAAATCATTTACACTCTTTTGATGCTCACATTAATCTCATCGAAACAGCCTTTCTACACTCACAATTGGTATGCAACACATCTTATGCTCATTATTGACCTCCAGTATTGCGTATGTATGTATTATCGTTTGTATCAAGGAGTTTTGTTACCACTCAATTTCTGATGAACTGCTATCTACGCTATCTGAGTGAGAAATCACGTGGCCCTATCACATTCCCGGATTTTCGGCCGGCAATCGACAGCATGCAGATCATTTCACCAGTTGTTCCGAATTATAGCTCGACTTCCTCGCCATTCCTTATCGAGCTCCTTCTCCTCGATTTCCATGATGTACCACAAGTTATTTCAAATATCTGAACCATGTGCACCAGGTCTGTGCGGAGGGTTATGCAGTTGGATTCATGGGTGAATTTGGCATGACGGTTGTGGTTCAGATCGATTCGTCATGCGCACTGACCTCTCTCTCCATGACACATATGACATCACTCACTTAAATTTTGTTAGCACATTTCGTCACTGATATTGCTTTTGCTCTGTCACTTAACAGTCACTTGCAGAAAGAAACCGTACGTTTTGCCCGTCTTAAAGTGCGATTTGGATTCTGGAACTGTCACGTGGTGCGTTCGACCGGTGGATATGCACAAACTAATTATCACGTCTCACAATTTGGTCACTGAAATCAAGAAAAAGCTGACATGAAGTGAAATTGGTAAACAACTTGCTTCTCCCAGCGATCCAATGTCAAAAAATAAAGTTGCATATCTAATCTTCCGCAGACGCAGGAGCCATCACCATCTCTTCGTCGGAATCCGATATCTATATGGTAATTAGCTGGAGGCTATATGCAGGGGTAAAAGATTACTGGTTGAACAGAGCTTACTGGTTAAACTGGCTTCGCTTTCAGCAACGTTGACAAATTAGGCTCCGCAGCTGGCTCAACGCTTTGTATGCTCAACTTTGACTGCGGCTTCACTGAACCTAGACTGATATGACTACTTCCTTGTCGAGAAGTCCCTTGCGGCCTTTGCAATTTTCCGCGGATAATGTCGGGACTCTGCATGACCTCTCCAAATGTTGTCGGTGGAGGTGCAGGCGCGTCATCATTCGTTTGCGGCTCAACGACTGTGGGAACCCTCAATTCGAATCCACTGTACTTCTTATGTCGTTCACGGAAGGAGTCGGCTGCATCCTCCCATCCCGGTTGAGTCAATTCGTCCAGATTCATCAGCTTCTTCCGAAACCTCTGCATGTGCTGCTGTACCGTTTTTGTGATTGTGCCCATCACCCAGCCGGGTTCGTCATCTTCGCTCAGCTTGCCCTGATCAGTCTCTTCATCATCCTCATCTTCACCATCCTCCCCATGGTCGGAACTTGCAAGATCACTCAGACTGTCTCCAATAGCAACCAGCATCTCCTCAAAAGTCTTGTCAGGCTCTCTGGATGTCAATCGCGCAATTTCAGCATGCGTCATATCGTCCTGTTCTTGCTGAACCGCTGCCTCTGCGTCATCAAGTCGCTTTCTTGCCCCAACAGTTTCCCTCTCAACATAATCCTCAATGCATTTGTCATTCTCTTCATTGCTTTAGAAGTGCGTTTCTCGTCATTTTTCCGCCTCAAGCTTTCTTTTTGATCTCAAGCTGCGCAACGCCCCAAGTGCTCTGACTCTCTCTGCTTCCAAGCCGCTCTTGCCTTCATTCGCATGATAATATTGTTCGGTTGACCGCTGTGTTGATTTGCCGTATTGGCCCACCGGAAGTGTCGAACAGTCCGTTTGCGGAGCATTGACCGTTGTAGTTTGCGTGGACTTTGTTGTTGGGCGAGATGTTGGATGTTGCAAGTTATGGACAATATGGAGGCATGCTGCGTCTTTTATGTCAAGGTTTGTTATGTTTACTGATCTCAAACAATGGAAAATCTCCATCTTGACTGTCAATAAATCAGGAATAGTGACGCTAACCGTACAACATGATATGATTGTTAGCGTCGTCATCAGCAAGAAACATTTCCGTCTGGGAGAAATGGCTTCGTCAGAGTGGACGCGCTTCGACAGAGCCGTCAGAGACACTCCGGTGGCCGATTACTCCGCACCCGGCGTCAATTCCACGCATCGCGTTGCGTATCGCTCTCTGATCGCCATTTAGACATTTCTTCTCGCTCTGTCGGTCGTCTATTTAAAACAAACACTCTGGCATTGAGGGCAACTGTGACCATAAGTCGGAATGAGTTCATTGGGTACACGTTGGCATCGGGATTGCAATGGGTGACGCTGCCATAATCTCTCCTCGCGAGCCATCTAAATTACGCTTGAGGAGTGTAGGAAGGTGAGAAGATATGATTCTACCAGGCCATGAGGATCCATGCAATTGCGCGGATCCAGTAAATCTCGGACAGAACGAGTGGGACCAAAAGTTGGGAAAGATAGAGTGTGTATTTGTATTGTATGATAAGAGGAGATGGAAATGAGATGATGTCAATCTACTCCGGGGTCGGCCGAATATATACTCCCCGTCACTCTATCCACCTCCGTTGACCCTGTATCTCCATACAACCTCCGTCGCTCCTTGAAAATGTATTTGATCGAGCGTGTTTGCGATGCACTTGGTGACTGGGATCACGTGAACTCAGAAATACACTTGGAGGCAGGGATCGAGCGAGTTTGCAGATGCACTTGGAGACCGAGAGATCGAGTGAACTCAGAGATGCACTTGGACGCTGTGATAGAGAGAGTTTGGAGATGAACTTGGAGACTGCGATCGAGTGAACTGAGAGATCGACTCGGAGGCCAGCATCGAGTGAGTTTCGAGAAGCACTTGGAGGCCATGATCATGTGAACTTGCAGGCCGTAATCGAGCGAGTCTGGAGATACACTTGGAGGGCGTGATCGATCCAATCTGGAGATGCACTTGCAGGCAATGATTGGGGGAGATTGGAGGAGTACTTGGAGGCGGTCGATTTGGAGGGAGGTGCGATGGCAGCTGAGACTCTATTCATTGGTTGACTTGAAATTTTAGGAATGTAGAGAGTTGAGTACTCCGCCGAGAGATGAGAAACTGGCTGGGAGCGGGAGGCTGTCAATCTTGGGATGATGCTGTACTTGGTGTATGCTGTACTCCGTGTTAACTCATGATTATGGCATGGAGAGATAGAGAGGGATGACTTAACTTTGTGATCTTAGGTGATGGTAGAGTTGAGCAGAAGAAAGAGAGAGATCAGAGGAGATGAGGGAAATCATCAAGAGAAACTGGGACTTAGAGAATTTCGTGTGCGAGTCGGTTGACCATCCCTGATACGGCAGGTACGAGTCCCAATCCAGCGTGTAATCACACCGATACGAGGTCTTCCCAACCCAATCTGGCATGTCGTACCCCTGATTTCTCATATCCGCTCGTATCGTCCGTATTATTCTCATCTTCATCCCCCATCTCTCTCTTTCTCGTCCCCAACTCAACCATCATCGCAGAAAACAAAGTTATGTCAGCCCTCTCTATCTCTCCATAACGTGATCATCAGTGGACACCAAGTACAGCATACACCGAGTACAGCATACACCGACTACAGCATACACCTACGATGGACAGTCGTCCCATCATTCTCACGATTTCATAAGATCCCATTCCCCCCGTTTCGAGTTAACTAACCGATAAATTGAATCTCAGCACATGGCGCACCTCCCATCGACTGCCTCTAGATCGAGCTCCTTCAATTACTCCTCTAATCTCCCTCGATCACAGCCTGCTCTGAGTTCACTCAATCTCGGCCTCCAAGTGCATGTCCAAACTAGCTCGATCACGGCCTCTCAGTGCATCTCTGAGTTCACTCAGTCTCGGTCTCCGTTTGCATCTCCAAACTCGCTCGATCACGGCCTCCCAGTGCATTTCTGAGTTCATTCGATCTCGGCCTCCATGTGCATCTCCCAACTCGCTCGATCACTGCCTCGGAGTGCATCTCTAAGTCCCCTCGATCGCAGTCTCCAAGTGCATCTCCAAACTCGCTGAATCACGGCCTCCCAGTGCATTTCTGAGTTCACTCAATCTTGGTCTCCAATTGCATCTCCAAACTCGCTTAATCATGGCCTCAAAGTGCATCTCCAAAGTCGATCAATCACGGCCTCCAAGTAGATCGGTAATGAGCGATGGTGGGTATACGGAGATACAGGGGTAACGGTGGTGGACTGAGCGACGGGGAGCAGATATTCGTCGTCATCTTCAGGTGTACCTTGAATTGCTGACAATCACCGCATGCTTCCAGTCCAGATATACCGTGTGTAGATACGTAGCTCTATAGATGCATAGATACATAGATGAGAAGACAAACTGAATGCATCAGTTTTGAAAATCGTTGAACGGTTAGTAGCTATGATTTAACATTGCCAGGCGTTGTGTAAACGGCTTCAGCATAACTGCAGCCCTTGCGAAGAGTGTAACACATGTGTCCTTCTGATGGTGCATAAACTTCACCACAGAGTAAAGGAGAATGAATGCAACGTGTACTGTCGCCTGAGCGACGGGCAGCCTGTTTTTCTCCGTTGGATGGTATGAGGTTCCGTCAGAGCCATCAGAGCCCTTCGGAACACCCAGGTGTTTTTGACGGAAACTACAGTTGTTGCTGATGAGTTCCATGTAATATCCCAGGGATCATTTTACACAAACAACAGCAGACGTTCTTTCCTTCGAACATGATCCTATTGGGATCTAGCGATTAGGCGATTCCGGCAGTTGTAAACCGCAGATAATCGCTGTTACCAAACAAACAACATCAGACCGACTCTTTGCAAATTGCAGGGCGGTGGGAAACCCCTGCCACTTGCAGCCATACTCAGTAGGATTCATCTTGAGCATGACGATCATGTTGGCTGCTACTTATTTCATTCTGGCAAGATGCTGACTATATAGTCCTCAGGGCTTCCCACTGTCTCTCGTTATCATCTTCCTCTCTTATTCCACACCAGCACATCATGGATACACAACCACCACCGCCATGTGAGAGCGGATCAAATACCAGCCGATCGGCAGGCGCTACATCAAATACTGCAATTCTTGGCACACATCAAGAGCGCAGACACAAGTTAGTTCACCGCGACGCTGCCAATGAAGCCAACAATCATATGACCCAGGATGCCTATTTCAAAATTGTCCGCAACGCTGCAAGCAGCAAAAATAGGAGTCAGCATCCAGTTGGATGTGACTGTATCCATATGAAGGGAAGGTGCGGTCAATTAACCGTATAACGTACAGCGGGTGTCCATTGAGAGCTACTTAACGAATTTATCACTGCCTGTAACGGGAAACCTCCATGGTCGACAAAGGCATTTATCCGCACAGTCTGCAAAATCGAACATCATGAGGTTGTCAGCTTTGGCATTTTCGCAGATGAATTTCCTGATATGCATCCCCATGAGTGGACGAAGAAGGCTGTAATCACCCTAGAGGAGGCGACGGAATGGTATATGGCCGAGGTAACAGCCCAATTTCATTGTTAAAAGCAGCATCTAATGTCATGTAGGTTTTCAACATGTCTGCAACTATGGCAAGGCAAGGAGGTCGGGTACAGCTGGAACAGTCCGACATGCGCCTGGCGTTGAATATGGCCAAAATGGCCAAAAAGGGCTTCTCGCGCGCCGCTGTAGAGGAAACAAAATACGTCATCGAGAAACGACCTGCCGCGGTCCGAGAAGAGAAGAACCGGGGTGTTGAGTTTCCTGGGCATAGAAGGGTGAAGGCTGCGATAGAAAGATACCCGCCAATGCGTCGTCAAAACCAAACGTATGGCTGCCTTCCTTGCCAAACTGACACCACAAAGAATCTGCAGACTTACTGGAGACGCAATGTAACAGGTGCATCTCCACCTGACCGACGCAGAGAGCAGACTCCAGAGCCGACTCTACTACTGCCCGGCACGCCACCCACCCCAACAGGTAATACATCCGGCATTCAACCTTCTCAAATTGTCAATTTGCCGGCCGGATATACGTATTCACATACAGCTCTTCCCTGTGTGGAATTTTTCAATGATGAGTATACCAAGCAAGATACCGATTTTGATCCAGATATGCTGACTGATGAAGGTTAGTACGCTCTCTGTGGTGTGGTAATGCAGCTAACATTCATTTTGAAGACAAGAGCAGCGGATTGAGCGATCCTGCAACTGGTGACGAGCATTGAGCGAAAGACACGGGATTTTGGAGATTATTATTCTATATATCTATGTATTATCAAAGAACAACGTAGTGATCAAGAAGAGAGTAAATAAAAATGGCAGAAAGGCAGCCAAAACAATGTGAATGATAGACTGTCCCAAATTGAATGATTGCATATTGTGGATACAGTCATGGCGAAATGAGCATCAACGGAAAGTCAACGATTTTTGGTCATGCGTCCTGGGAAATCACACCTCTCATAGGTTGTAGTCAGTCATAGAGGAATTTTTGGCTGCCTTTATAGGCAAAACAGATTGCAATACCCTCCCGGCATCATCATGAAAATGAGTGTCAACGCAGTGTCAAGGATTTTTGGTCATGCGTCTTGGGAAATCACACCTCCGATAGGTTATAGTTAGTCATAAAGGCATTATTGGCTGCCTTTATAGTCAAAACAGATTGCAATACCCTCCCTGCTCCATCATGAAAATGAGCGTCATCAGGGCGTGATCAATTTTTGGTCATGCGTCCTGGGAAATCACGCCTCCGATAGGTTGTAATCAGTCATAAAGGCATTATTGGCTGCCTTTATAGGCACCACTGATTGCAATACGCTCCCTGCCCAATCACAAAAAGGAGTGTCAACGAAGCGTCAACGATCGTTGGTCAGGTATCATGGGTAATCTCGGGGGCCACAGGTTGCACATTGTCATAAACTGATTATTGGCTGCTTGTATTGGTAAAAGTGAATGTGAAACGCTTCCTGCCCCATCTTCAAATTAAGCGTCAACAGAGTGCCAAAGATTGTTGGCCTTCCATCATGGTTAATCACAGCGCAATGTGGCAGTTAATGTCTATATACATTGTTATAACTGTCATTATACACTAAAAGGCTCAAGAATACTTAGTGGTAGCTCTGAAAATGGGATACGTTGTTACTGTCCTGGAGGATGTGGCTAGAATATCCCATACATATCTGCCTATACAGGATGCCATTTGCTTCTTTATCGATGCGTGTGATCAAGCACCACTCAGATTACCGAAGATGCATGACCAAATATCGTTGATGCTGTCTTGACGCTCTGCTGACGCTCATTTCCAGGACTTGGTTGGGTGCGTGAGTATGCTTTTTTTGCACATCAAGGCGGCTAATACGTCAAAAACGAACCGTGACGTACCAATGTTATTATTTTACGATTAACATCAGCATATCTGAATGTGACCATCAATGTGAAACCCGAAACACAGAACCGCAGATTGGAACCGACGGGTCTTGCCAAACCCGGCGAAAGCCCCCGGTTGATCGGTACGTGTCCGGGATTGCCCCGCCAAGAGTCAGCTGGTCGGGTTTTTAGACCGGTCTGGAACCGAACCGACCCAGTTTCGCGGTCCAAACCCGGACCACTGGTAGGTTACCTGGACCCGTTGCTAATACTACCCTGGGCTCCCAGTAAGATGCGTATATCGAATTCATGGGGCCGCTGAACCGCTGAGATGGAAAGCATCCTGACGCTTTGATCAAAAACATTAGAGCATTACTAGACAATCCGCAAGACGCAGCGCACCGCTTGGCAATGCACAACGGCATGCAGGAGTTTGTCAAGTATAAGGGCCATAACAAGAAGTATCTATCGGATGAATAACTGCACGCAATGGAGCTCTGTATTTACCAAGTTTCAAGGTGCAAGTTGAGGGTTTAGAATGTGAACGCATATTCTAGATTTGTCGATGCACAGGAAGCCAGAGCTGGCGCGGAGGACACCGACAGAACGACTTGGTGTGGGTGAAGCAACGCCCAGGGAGATATTATGGTGCGCTGAATGGTGGTCTCCCATGGCAACTACAATGACTATTCACAATCAAGCTCCAAAACGAGGGTGGAGCTTTTGTTGAGTACTGGTGAGCCCTTGCACTAACCACAATGCCTGGAAACTCGGGTTACTTGGATCCTGTCTCGAACTTTGTACAAGTGAGAAAAGCACTGGCAGCAGTTGTTTTGGAAGTTTTCAGCATGGGAAACATCGTCAGTTGTGAGCAGCAAACTCCAGAGATAGCTACTAGTAGTAAGACAGGAGACAGACGGAACAAGCGATGGATTGTCAATAGCCACATAGATCTGGCGACTTCGAATGATGTGTATAATGTGTGAAGAGAGAATTGCATTTTGCGCGCAGGTAGAAGGAACGCAAGGAGAGGTTTTAGCAGCGTCACCCATCTCATTGCAATCCCGATGCAAGCACATGCCCAATGAATCCATTCCCACGTATGGTCACAGTTGGTCTTCAATGCCAGAGTGTTTGTTCCAAATGAGAGATCGACAGAGCGAGAAGAAATGGTGAAACTGCAACACGAGGGCGATATGCACCACAACATGTGGTATTGATGACGGGCGCCGAGTAAGCCGCCACCGTGATGTCTCTGACGACTCTGACGGACCGCGTCCACTCTGACGGAGCCATTCCGCCCGGACGGAATTATTTTTTGCTGATGCAACAGCTTCTTTGGGAACGCTGTTGGTGCGCCTGGAAATCACAGCTACTACTTCTCGTTCAACAATTGTTAAAACTCATGTATTCAGTTTGTATTCTCATCCTTGGATCTATATAGATACCCATCTACACAAGGTAAATCTGAACTGGCTGCAGGCGGTGCCTCAGAGCAATTCCAGGGCGCATGAAAATAACGATTGAGTGAACTAAGAGATTCACTCCGAGGCCGTGATCGAGCGAGTTTGGAGATGCACCTGGATGCGGTAATCGACCGGATTTGCACAGCCTTTTGGATGACGTGATCTCGTGAACTTCGAGACGCACTCGGAGATCACGATCGAGCGAGTTTGTAGATGCACTTAGAGGCCACGATCGTGCGAACTTGGAGGCAGTGATCGAGCGAGTTAGGAGATACGCTTGGAGGCCGTGATCGAGCGAGTTTGTAGATGCATCTGGAGGTTGTATTCGAGCGAGTTTGGAGATACACTTGGAGGCCGTGATCGAGCGAGTTTGTAGATGAACTTGGAGGCCTTAATCGAGCGAGTTGGGAGATACACTTGGAGGTCGTCATCAAGCCAGTTTGGAGATGCACTTGGAGGCCATGATCGAGCGAGTTTGGAGAAGCACTTGGAGGCCATGATGGTGCGAACTTGGAGGCCGTAATCGAGCGAGTTTTGAGATGCACTTTGGAGGCCGTGATCGAGCGAGATTGGACAACTACTTAGTGCCGGTCGATGGACGGCGCGCCGGGTGCTGAAACTCCATTCATCAGTTAGTTGATTCGCAAACATGGGCATGCGACGAGGTGACTTTACCTTTGAGCTCTCATGGCGAGCTAGCTTCTGGTGGTCAATCGTGTAAGGAGGCACACCGGAAGCGGAAGGTACAATCAGGGGTCAACACGTAATCAAAAGAATGAAAGGAAGACAAACAATCTTGCGTCGATGCTGTACTCGGTGTTTGGTGTACTCGGTGTATGTTGTATTCGATGTATGCTTTACTCGGTGTCAATTCATGATAATGGCATGGAGAGATAGAGAGGGATGACTTAACTTTGTGTTCTGCGATGACAGTAGATTTGAGGACGAGAAAGAGACGGATGTGGGATGAAGATGAGGACTTTCTGCTGGATACAAGCGGTTATGACAAATCAGGGGCTCGACTTGCCTGATTGGTTGGGGAAGACCTCGTATCGGTGTAATTTTACACCAGTTTGGGACTCGTCCCTGCCATATCGGGGATGGTTAATTGACTCGCAAACGAAATTCTCTAAGTCCCAGTATCTCATGATGATTTGCCCTATCTCTCTCCGTCTCATCCTCAACTCTACAATCACCTAAGAACACAAAGTTAAGTCATCCCTCTCTATCTCTCCATGCCATGATCAAGGGTTAACACCGAGTACAGCATACTCCGAGTACAGCACACACTGGGTACTGCATACAACGCATACTGCATCATCCCAAGATTGACTGTCTACTGCTCCCAGCTAGTCTCTCAGCTCTCAGCGGACCATGTTGTACTCAGTTCTCTACATTCCCACGATTATGAGTTAACCAATGAATACAGTCTCAGCTTCCGTCGCACCTCCCTCCCGATCTACCGCCTCCAGATCGACCTCCTCCAACTACTCCTGCAATCTCGATCGATCATGGCCTCGAAGTGCATCTTCAAACTCGCTCGATCACCGCCTCCAAGTGCATCTCTGACTTACCCGATCTTGGCGTCCAAGTGCATCTCCAAACTCGCTCGATCACGGCCACCAAGTCCATCTCTGAGTTCAACTGGATCTCGGCCTCCAAGTGTATCACTGAGTTGATCGATCTCGGCGTCCAAGTGCATCTCCCAACTCGCTCAATCACGGCCTCCAAGTGCATCTCTGAGTTACAGGATCTCGGCCTCCAAGTGCATCTCCAACCACGCTCAATCACGGCCTCCAAGTGCATCTCTGAGTTAATCTTGATCACGGCATCCAAGTGCATCACTGAGTTACACGATCTCGGCCTCCAAGTGCATCTCCAAACTGCCTTGATCACAGCCACCAAGTGCATCTCTGAGTTCAACTTGATCTCGGCCTCCAAGTGCATCACTGAGTTACTCGATCTCGGCCTCCAAGTGCATCTCCAAACTCACTCGATCACAGCCTCCAAGTGCATGTCTGAGTTACACGATCTCGGTCTCCAAGTGCATCTCCAAACTCCCTCAATCACGGCCTCCAAGTGCATCTCTGAGTTCAACTTGATCTCGGCCTCCAAGTGAATCTCTGAGTAACTCGATCTCAGCCTCCAAAAACATTTCCAAACTTGCTCAATCACGGCCTGCAAGTGCATCTCTGAGTTACACGATCTCGGCCTCCAAGCGCATCTCCAAACTCGCGCTATCACGGCCTCCAAGTGTATCTCTGAGTTACTCGATCACGGCCTCCCAGTGCTTCTCCAAACTCGCTCGATCACGGCCTCCAAGTGCATCTCTGAGTGCAACTTGATCTCGGCCTCCAAGTGAATCTCCAAACTCGCTCGATCACGGCCTCCAAGTGCATCTCTGAGTGCAACTTGATCTCGGCCTCCAAGTGAATCTCCAAAATCGCTCTATCACGGCCTCCCAGTGCTTCTCCAAACTCACTATATCACGGCCTCCAAGTGCATCTCTGAGTTCAACTTGATCTCGGCCTCCAAGTGCATCTCCAAACGCTCTCTATCACGGCCTCCAAGTGCATCTCGGACATCAGCAAAATGTATTTAAGTCTCTGGAAGACTCCAGAAGTGTCTGAGAGGATGTGGTGTGTAAACTTAGAAGCATCAATTTCAGGAGAGTATCAGACCCTAGGAGGGTTTTCCAGAAGGCTTTCAGAGTAACTGGGAACTCTGACGACAGGTACAGGAGTAACTGGGAACTCTGATGACTGATACAGGAGTATGATGGGGGTGATTGTGATGAGGTTGGGAGCACATCAGAGCGCTGGAGAGAACTTTCGGTGCACCGGGGAGTGTCCCAGAACCAACATGGGAATCAGAAACCTACTCTGAGAGGTACCTGGGTTCGTATGGATTTTCTTCCTGAGGACTGCAGGCGGTATCTGGGACTCTTCGGGATTTACATAAGCAATCAACTTCCCTCAACAGCCAATGTAATGCATGGATTATTGCTCATTATCACTTCTGAATCATACTTGCCATCATCTTCTTTAACATTGTATTTTGTCCCTCACTACATTAAGGAAACGAAAGAAAAAGGCGAGAGATCCAAACATAAACCCAGGTACACCGCAACAATAAACCAACTAAGCAATCAAAAAATATCAATCAATCATAATGTCAAGGTCATCCACTCCATCTCCTATCTCATCAGGGCCAATGTATGCAGGAACACACAATTTATCAACGACGCAAAGAAGTTGGAAGTGCTCCTTGTATTTGCGGAATACTCGCTCCTGGCAAGTGGATGAAATGGAATCCCAATGTCGTTTGGCTTGATTTGTGATATATAACACAGGTGTAACGAGATATTAGGTAGCTGCAAACCTAATAAATTAGGGTATGAGAGGCAATATGATATATTCGGATGAACAATGGAAACATGGAGTGCGGAATGAAATTGAGGACCGCCGAAAGAGGAGGGGGTATTGGTGCGGATTGACATTGAGCAGCGCCGAAAGAGGAAGGTGTAGGAGCGCGGAATGAAATTGAGCAGCACCAAGAGTGGGTGAGTTAAGGAGTGCGGAATGGGATAAAGGAGAGCCAATCCACGCACCGATGGGATTGAGGAGTGCTTATCCCAGAGGAGGATCGCCGAAGAGAGGGGGGGTAAGGAGGGTGGAATGCATTGTAGGAGCACCGGTGGGAATCGAAGACCTTCCATCCCGGGCTGAGGAGCTTGGATAGGGTGACGAGTGTGCGAAACAAGATAGAGGAACGCTGAAAGGAGGAATTGATTGCGGAATGAATTGGAACAGGTTCAATCTAGGCTGAGGAGCTCCGACGAGGATTGAGGAGCGCCTCTTCTTGTGAAGTTGCGCCGCAGGGGGGGGCGGGGGTGTGATGCTGCCGCTGATGTGTGATTGATTGTGTAGTAGCTTCTAGAGTAAAATTGATCACAGTGGATGGGCCAAATGTACCTCGATATTCATCTTAAGAAAACATATCCATGGTCATCCTTCCAGTGGTGTATTCAGACAGCGCACAATGAATAGCAGCGGCTGCCAGCGCTGAAATCTCAGGCGCAAGAGGTTGGAAATACTATGATGTTGTTGGCTGGCGCCGCAAGCTATTCACGGTGAAGAGAAATTGGTCGAAAATGAGATCAAGCACTTCCATTCGCATGAACCAAGACATCTTATCATCGGCCACCTTGGAGAGGTAAGCATCATCAAACAGGAGCTCCTTAACCTTGATCCGAAGCTCAGTGTCAGAGCCCACATCCAACCAGTAACTACGGACAACAGTTAGAGGTGCCCCATCTGCCAACCATCCTCGAATGGTACTGATCTCCAGTTTCAACTATGCATATTTTGGGGGGTAGTCTATATCCGTAAGTCCGATACAGGAGCATTGAACAGCATTCAACACTTACAGCTTCTTGTGTTTGCGGATCGATTTTGCGAGATGAACCACCAGGCAATTGACACCCAGATGATGTACCTACAGGTGGACCTGCTAATGCCCGCTGACGATCCTGGGCTTCAATCGCTAGTTTCCAAGTTTCTTCAACCATCGAGTACTTGTCATCGGACGATATTGGCCAAAGAGTCTCCGTGAATACCATTGCCTCCATGAACTTTTTCGCTACCGCAATAGTAGCCTTTTGGTGTTGCGGAACGTTCTGATCACTACTGGCCTTGGGTTGGGGACTATTCCAGTCTCCACTCCACTTGTTGGGAAGCACCAGTGCCCGGGCGGATGGTGCAAGGTCAGACTCGGATAATTTGATGAGGAGGGCTGACTTTCGGTGTTTGAGCAGTGGTGGTGCCATTGCCGGAGGTAGATTTCGGGAATTTGAAAGTGGAGGGCTTGCAATGACAGTATCGGCATGGCTCTGGTTCTTTGGCAGTGGAACCCTTGTAGTGCGTAATGACCTATCCCGGTGCGCCTGACCTAGATGAAGGACCTCCTGTTCATGATCCAAATCGTCTTCTTTGATGGCAGATGATAATTTGGACTCTCCGGTGTCCTCACTGTCGTCATCACCAATCTCCTGATTGGTCTCGTCATCCTGATCAATTAATGAAATCGGGGATATTGGTCATCCGCAATACGATTCATCCAGGCAGATAATTGGAAGGCAAACATTTGATGGACAACGAAGATTGGCTGCTTTCTTGAATGCGAGTGCTCTCTCTAGGCGTGCTTCTTGATTCTTCTGTACAAAGTGATTCCTCACCTGGCCGTGTGTAGGTTCTATTTGCTGTAACGAAGATCTAAAGTTGGATAATGTGGGAGCGAGTGTCAAAGCAGGAAATATATGATGAAGTGCAATGCAATAACGGGATAAATGGTGCAAGAATTTGAACATAGTCGAGGAAGATGCAATTCGAGGTGCGCCTTCATAGTGTTCTGGATAGAGGACTTGAACTGAATATATTTATATCGAGGATGGTAGTCTGTGTTGCAATTTCGGATATTGTTAGGTGCACCGGAATAGATGGATTCCTAATAGTGAATGATAGCAAATCTTATGAACAACACTGTGTATGGATGCAAGAAGTGGAGGATGGCTACAACCTACAGACATAGAGGATAGAACCAGACGCACCGGGTGATAACTCGCGACCTCAACTAACCCTTGGTGCTGGCCACAAATTGAGCACTGAGAACCTGAATGGAAACATGAGCCCCTGCATATGACTCCTCTGTACGTAGTGATTAGGCGTGAAAGTTCGACCATTCGCGGTGACCACATAGCATAGACATTGTTGCAGTATTCAGAATCGGCAGAACTCGATAGATTTTGTTGGGACCTTGGGAGTGACGGCTGAGTTGCAAGGGTTCATACTGGAGTTTGTTATCCAGCGAGGAGAAATATGAATTTCCACATGTGGTATATCTGCTGGAAGGACACAAGAATTTTCACGATATTCTATTGTATTACGATGCTGCAGCTAATTTAGTGGTAGATAAGGCGATATCGTAAGCATAACTTCCCTTTCATGCGTTCATCCAGGCCGTGTCTGCAGAATAGCCTTCTGAACAATGTTGCAGTAGTTAATGGAGGAGGGAGAGAATTTGGTTCACAAAGGAGAGATACAGGCATAGAGAAAGAATGGTACTGTATGATGGATGATTCAGGGGTAATCGTATTAATTCAAGCACTCATCTATGCCAAGATTGCTACCAAATGGGTCATAAATACTCACTCACATTCTGATTTTGCGCGAAATATCTAGTAAATCGCACACCGTTAAATCGCACACTGTTATATCACAGATTTATTATGAATCTCACAACTACAATATTGACCTAAAATATATATTGGGGTTGAAAGCTATGGTCTACAATGGTATGAAAGTATAGTGAGACATCATGTCACGGCGGGCAGAGGAATGATGGTTGCATGCATGCAGTTCTGGGGAGTTGAGGTGCACCGAAGTTGAAATGGTTATGCTTGGATTCAATGGCCCAGGATTGCAGGCTCGCCTTACTCTGACAGTAAATTGCACTATTTGCAGCTGTCTTCTCACAACTCGAGCTTTCAAGATTCTCTCCCTCAGAGCTTCGCTCAATGGATTTTGGTCCGCATAATCTACTTCAGGATACAAGTTTGGGCGGCCCAAACAGACATTTAGTCAGAATACAGTTAAGTCTTGATTCAAGATTTGAGAACTTAGGCCTCTTTGAGTTAGTGCGGTCCATGGGTGAGTGGGAGTTGCAGGCCATCTTGCAGAGTCACTGCGCAGAATTAGTCTTTTGAGATTCTCGCTCTTAAGCATTTAGAGCTCTTTTGACAGAGCCCGAACTTGCAGAAGCTATTGTAGGATTTGGAAGCATTGGTCCAAACATGCTACTCAGCCAATATCGAGTTAAATAGGGTTACTAATTGGCCGGGCTTGTGCATTTATGGTTGAGTTGTGCAGTGACAACCTTCCTTCAACGGAGAGTTGACATGGAGCTGACAGTTCAAGGCATGTTTGCGGCGACCTTCAACATACTGCTCAAGCATAGGTTCATATCTTAGCAGGCATGGAGCGGGATGAGCCGCCTGCACCTAGAGGTCAAGTGACCTGATAGATCTGTGTGCACTGGGTCCACTAATTCAAAGTTGAAGAAGACATGATCAGAATGAAGCAAACTACAATATACAAAGTGCACTACGTACTCCAAGTACATGCGCTTCGGGGGCTTATTTGTCACTCTTGAGGCGTGGCTGGGCTGGAATGATAACATCCCTAATGACTCCCAGCTTGTCAAAGTTGGCTTCATACATATCCAAGAAGCTCATTCTAGACAGGAATCCCCCGGCAGCTAAAGAGGCATTCGAGCGAAGAATACCCATGCCACTTCCCAGCTTCCGACTCTGTGGGATGCGGATCCGAGGTGTGCCAGAACTACACTGATAGGCAAGCAAAAGCCGCGGCTTTGCCACGAATCAGTGAGCCTATGTCTCATATTTTGACCGAAGTACTCAATATCGCCTAGTCTGTTTTGATTGCCAAATGGGATTTGCGAATATGCAGTGCTGGATCTGTCACGAAGATATGCCCAAGATTCTCTGGTGCACCGGAAATTCAACCTTAGGCCAGCAAATGCTGCGGCTATGGCACAAATATCCTGACCCAGGTACTCAATATAGCGTAGTCTATTGTAATTGACAAATGAGATTGGTGAATAAGCAGTGCTTGATCAGTCATCAAGCTATGTCCTGGATTCTGCGGTGCACCAGAGAGTCCTGGGCACATATCGTTATGACCGATTGATCACTGCATATTTGCCTATCCCAATTGGCATAAAGAGAGTCTAAGTGATATTGAGAACCTGTGTCAGGATATTTGTGCCATAGCCCCAGCATTTGCTTGCCAAAGGTTGAAGTTCCGGTGCACCGGAGAATCGTGGGCATATCTCCGTGACAGATCCAGCACTGCATATTTGCCTGTCCCAACGGGTATCAAGACACTCTAAGCGATATTGAGAATCAGTGCCAGGATATTCGGGCAATAGGCGCAGCATTTGCTGGCCTAAGGTCGGTGTTCCGGTGCACCTGAACTTCGATCACGAGGGTGCAAACGCTCCCGCTTTGCCCCAAATAAGCGAGCTGTGTCTCATACCCAGACACAAGTACTTGAATATAACCTAGACCGTCGTCATCAGCAAAAAATGAAATGGCATTCTCAGTATTCTGAGCATTTTGAAATTCAACTTCGCCTTTTCTCAATTATGCAGTGTACTCTGGCTGGAAATATACGCAGTGAAATTGTTTTCATATCTTTGCAGGATTTTCAAACTTGGTATAGTATTCCCTAAGGGGTATAGCTTAGTCTGTTACATTGTTTTATAGTCGAAAGTTAGTCTATTTTTAAAAATGAAATATTTAATTGACGTACTATTGCTTGCTTAGTAATATCATGAAACTTTTGGTTTATATATCTTCATGACAAATCATAATGAAACTAACCATATTTGGAATACCTCCAGCTATAATCAACAAATAACTGAATATCTTGAATAATATTTCCTATTTGAGTAAGTTTGTTTTTGATTTGTCATTTCGAAATAGTAATGTCAAGTTTCATGTCATGACTCAGCAAAGTATTCTATGTTCACTACATTTTTCAAAAATAAAAGTAGCTGACTTTAATCAATTGAGAAATGTATCCAATTGGGCTATACCTATTTTGGAACACTATCCCAAGTTTGAAAGTCCCGGCAAATTTAGGATGCAATATCAGTGAGTATGATTCGTATAACTGGTCCCAACAAAATTGATCCAATGCGGACTTGGCTGTCAAAAATCTTCAAAATGCTCAGAATGCTCAGAATACCTTTCTCACTTTTTGCTGATGTTATTGCCAAATGTGATTGGGAGTGCAGTGCTCGATCTGACATAACGAATGATACGACATATGCCAAAGTGACTCTTGGGCACCTGAAAGTGGATGAATTTTGCGGTTTCATTCGAAATATGTACGTGGCTTCGTGCTTCCACTGAACCTCACATTCGCAACTGACCACTGATCAAAGCCCTTTCCTGCATCATTCTCACAGTTGAACTCAGGCCATTTTTCATGCAATAGGTCTGCCGGAGGAACTTCTTATGTCACGTATCAATTCACTTCATCTCAAATGGTCATTCATAATAAACAAGAACGCCAATGAAATCCCACTCTAGCCATTTCTCATCCAAGATACAGCAATTCCAACATCATTGATTGAAGAGAGGAAGATTCATCTCTCCAGTAGTATAGTGTCCCTTACAAATGATCATTTTGACTATTTGTATCAGTTAAGATGATTTTGTTGCTTGAATGTCTAAAGAGGCATACCTTGATGAAGCGTGTAACACTCTGAGATTAATGGTTTATCCGACTGCAACGTGTCTCCATTCTATGTAAGCCACATTGTATGGTCCTCATGAGCCTACAGGATTGGGTATTCAATCGAGGTCGTGATATTAGGTCGAATTATCACACGATGCAGCACTCGCATTTGCGCAACTCCAGACAGTTTGTGGCGATCACTCGTGCGGTTATCGTAGACACCAGGACCTGCATTCAGTAACTGTGGGTGTGGTACTCGGTTTAGCCCTAGCCGGACAACTTGTGCAAATTCCTGCTGCTGCTCATTCAATACCCAAAATGTGTGTTATTACTGCATGATTTGCAGCTGTAAGATTTAGGCCTGTCCCGCCCACTTTGGGTGTGGTTCTGAATACAGAGGGATTTCGTGAATCTTGGAATTTGAGCTGCATTTCTGTGCGTTCATCATTGCCCATTTTGGCATACATGTGGAAAATATCCACATTCTCCCCAAAAAACTTCGTTAGCCACCACTTCAAATGACGAACTTGGCCAGGAAGAGGACCAAATAGCACTACCTTGTGTGGAGGAGGTGCACTGCGCGGTGCATGTTGGTTTCTCTCTTCTGGAAGGAGCGCCTCTCTTGATGCATCGTCTTGGTCAGGTTCGGGATACTCTGCAGGTTCCTTGACAAGCGTTGGAAAACAGGTGTCTCAGCCATTGGAGAATCGGAGATTCCACCCAAGTATCAAGTGGCCATTCATCGTGCCATTGTGCAGAAACATCGTTGCGATCCTCGGTATCTCCCAACACTAACGAGAAACAAGGTAGCCGCTATCTATGAACCCTCCATGTTCCAGAAGCGCCCCGCGAAGTGTACCTCTGCACTAGGGTCTTTAAATGTTCTTGCTCTTCATTAGTCGACTAGAGATCAATGAGGTGTGCATTCTCCTGGGGTATCCGGACCAGCGGTTTTCCATTGGCGAATATCGATTCTGACCACCGCCTGATCGTCCATGGCTTTGCAATCTGAATCATATGGTGCGCCGCATCCTGTTGAGCTTCTTCATCTTTCGTCCGGATAGCATGCAACAAACTCTTCACAGTGGACTACAATGCCTCAGCACCATGCTTGTCCATTACAGTAACATCCTCTGGATCATCAGGCGCATCTGAACACAGCCACATTGTCTGAAAACACCAGTCATACAGTGAATGGAATCCTGGTGAAGCTGTGACTTGAAGTTTGAATGCAATTTTCGCATTCATCGCAATTTGCCAGCCCACACTGTCTTTTGTCTTATACCGATGGGACTCATCAAAAATCCCAAAACTCCTTGCACAGTGGGAGAGTTGGCCGTTACTTGATGGTTTCGCTCTGGATGTTAAGGTATCATATGACACCAGGTGGATACTCCATCGGGTCTCTGGCTTGTCAATACAGGTGATCAGATCCTCGTGGGGGAAATTCGGATTGTCGGCATGCAATAAGTTGACGAGTTTGAAATCGGTTCCATGTGTCATCTCATCGATAACACTTTTGAAGCTCTCAGCCACTCTGGGCATTGTTACCACCAGCATTGGTTCAAGGGCTGAGATCAGTGCTGGAAGCCCGTGGGGTGATTTGACTGGATCTCCAACTGTCGGCAGGGCACGGAATTCAATATTTGGAGCGGATACCACTCTCATTCTTCACCTACAATGCCAGGAAAGTCGTTGCGCACCAAAATCACCCACTCTTCAAGTGTATTCCCCCATAAAATGAACAGTGGCAACCCCATTACAGCTTTCTCTGTCACCAATTTGCAAAGCATTGCCGCTGCAACTGAGGTGAAAGTCATTCCAAGATCCATTTCATCTGCCTCCAGTGCTCCTGGCATATCAGCATCCGAAACCTATCTCCTCATGATGAACCAGATGTCCCAATCCTGATGCACAAAAAACTCATTGTTCTGGGCGGGCCGAGAATGGAATACGTGCAGCCTGGAACACGATCATCTGGTGATTCGCGAGTAGGATGTGCATTCAGCACCTGACAGCTTCATCAAGACACTCGGGTTCAAATTTGTTGTTGATTTTATTGAGAACTGTATTCAGTACAGAGCTTGTATTTTCTGGATCGAGGACCTCCTCTCCATCCTCCCCTTGCTCCTAAACATCCCTTGCACTTTTGTCCGTGTTCTTTTCGTCCTCAATGATCTCATTCTGTTGCTTGGATGCAAGCTGGGCAGATACATCAGCAAAATGTAATTATGTCACTGGGAGCCTCTGGGAGTGTCTGAGAGTTGTCGGACCAGAATCCTAGGGTGGTCAAATCCCAGAGTTGACTGGACCGACGCAGTGGCCTTCAGGAGCACCTGGGAGCACCTGAGAGCGCCGCCAACAAGACTGGGAACGCCGAAGACAAGCCTGGGAGCACAAGGGAGCGCCGATGACAAGCCTGGGGGCACCGGCAACTAGCCTGGGAGCACCTCAAATCACTGTAGAGCAGTCCGGGAGAAACAACATCTTCTTTGAGAACACTGCTGGTGCGACTGGAAATCATAGCTACTACTTATCGTTCAACAATTTTTAAAACTCATGTATTCAGTCTGTATTGTCATCTATGTATCTATATAGCTACGCATCTACACACGGTATATCTGGACTGGCTGCATGCGGTGCTTGAGAGCAATTCGGAGTGAGCCTGAAGATGATGATCGAGTGACCTCAGAGATACATTTGGAGGCCGTGATCGAGCGAATTTGGAGAAGCACTGGGAGGCCATGATCGAGTGAATTCAGACATGCACTTGGAGGCCGTGTTCGAGCGAGGTTGGAGAAGCACTGCCAGGCCATGATTGAGTGAACTCAGAGATGCACTTGGAGGCCGTAATCGAGCGAGTTTGGAGATCCACTTGCAGGCAGGGATCGAGTGAGTTTGGAGATGCACTTGGAGGACGAGATCGAGTAACTCAGAGATGCACTTGGAGGCCGTGATAGAGCGAGTTTAGAGATGCACTTAGAGGGCATGATTGAGCGAGTTTGGAGATGCATTTGGAGGCCGAGATCGAGTAACGCAGAGATGCACTGGGCGGCCGAGATCAACCCAGAGATGCACTTGGAGGCTGTGATCGAGCGAGTTTGAAGATGCATTTGGAGGCCACAATCGTGTCACTCAGAGATGCACTTGGTGGCCGTGATCGAGCGAGTTTGGAGATTACCTGGGAGGCTATGATCGAACAGGATTGGAGAAGCACTTGGAGGCGGTCGAAAAGAGGGGCGCCGGGTGCTGAGACTCTGTCCATCAGTTAGTTAACTCGCAACCGTGGGAATGTGATGTGGTGACTGTACTTTTGAGCTCTCATGGAGAGCTGGCTGCTGGCGGTCGATCTTGTAGGGAGGCACGCCGGAAACTGAAGCTACATTCAGTGGTCAACTCGTAATCTTGCGAATGAAGAGAAGACAGACGATTATGAGTGTATGTTGTACTCGGTGTGTGCTGTACTTGGTGTATGCTGTACCCAGTGTTAACTCATGATCATGGCATGGAGAGATAGAGAGGGATGACTTAACTTTGTGTTCCGCGATGATGGAAGAGTCAGAGAGATGGGGGATGAAGATCAGAACGATATGCAGGATACGAGTGGATATGAGAAGTCAGGGGTACTACTTGCCTCAATGGGTTTAGAAGACCTCGTATCGGTGAATTTACTCGCCGGATCGGGAGTAGTACCTGCCGTATTAGGAAAGGTAAATTGACTCGCACACGAAATTCTCTTCAGTCCCAGTTTCTCATGATGATTTCCCCTATCTCCTCTGCTCTCTCTCTTTCTCTACCATCACCTACGAACATGAAATTGAGTCATCCCTATGTCTCCCTCCATGCAATGATGATGAGTTAACACCGAGTTCAGCATACACCGAGTACTGCATACTCCGATTACTGCATCATCTCAAGATCCACTGTGTCCCGCTCCCAGCCAGCTCTCATCTCTCGGCGGACCTTATTGTACTCAACTCTCTACATTCCCATGATTACGAGTTGACCAATCAAAAGAGTTTCAGCTGCCGTCACACCTCCCTCCCGATCTACCGCCTCCAAATCAACTACCTCCAAGTACTCCTCAAATCTCTGAGTTGCACGATCTCGGCCTCCAAGTGCATCTCCAAACTCGCTCGATCATGCCCACCAAGTGGATCTCCAAACTCGCTCGATTACGGCCTCCAAGTGCGTCTCTGAGTTCACTTGATCATGGCCTGCCAGTGCTTCTCCAAACTCGCTCGATTACAGCCTCCAAGTGCATCTCTGTGTTCAACTTGACCTCGGCCTCCAAGCGCATCTGCAAACTCGCTCTATCACGGCCTCCAAGTGCATCTCTGAGTTACATGATCTCGGCCTCCATATTCATCTGCAAACTCGCTCCATCACGGCCTCCAAGTGCATCGCTGAGTTACTGGATCTCGGCCTCCAAATGCATCACCAAACCCGCTCGATCATGGCCTCCAAGTGTATCTCTGAATTCAACTCGATATCAGCCACCGAGTGCATCTCCAAACTTACCCGATCACGCCCTCCAAGTGCATCTCTAAGTACTCTCAATCAGCGTCTCCAGGTGCTCTTGCGATTACGCTCCAGTACAGTCTGCAGCCATATTGGCCGTATGTATATATATAGAGAGACTTGGATAGATAATACATGCCATATTATGAGGTAGCGAATCTTGTGACTCTAACAAAGACAAATCTGATACACGAAATGCCTTGTGGTTATGGAACCCTAAGAACCACTGCTGTGAGAATACGGCACTAAGTCTCCCGCAGAGCTGCGCAGAGGTCCCAAGCTGCTTTCGAAGTCTCAGCTGCTCCAAAATTTGACTATCCTATAAGTCAAATCTCATAGCATCTTGAATGCACCTCCATAACTGCAGGTGCTTTCAGGAGCACCTGAGAATGCTCTTGCAGAGTCTGAGAGCACTTTGCTTAGCTCCAGGGGGGCCTGGGAGCATGTGGAATTACTTGGGAGCACCGGTGAGGTCTACGAGAGTGGCTGGGAGGTTTGCGTGTGGCTTCCGAACTGATTTACATTATGCCAATGTACGCTCGTATTCCGGTGCACCTGAAATTCATCTCAATGTTGGGTATTTCACAGAGAAGTAACCGTTTGAACGAATACATGTGGATGGAATATAATCAATTCTCTTCTTTCAATGAGAACTTACATTAATACAAGTATCGTTCTCTTGCCCACCATCCTCCTCTCCCTCCTCCTCTCCCTCTCTTCCACCCTGTTCAGAACCTTCCAAAGTCTATGTATAACAATTAGCACTTGCTCACGTCTAGCCTTGACAGGGCTAGTGGGATTACCTTTGTCAGCCTAATTTTGTGCTCGGCAGTCTCCTTCCCTGTCGCTCTCTTCATTTCTAGCACAAATATCTTCAGATTATATCCAAGTTTCAACTTGATAGTATTTGAATGGCAACAGTTGTACCAAATATGGCCATATATCGGGTCTTTGATCATTTGCCCGTGTTTGTATATTTCCATATACTCTGCTTCCAATTCGTCCTGCTCCAAGATGCACTTAAAGAGTGATCTGGGAATGCATGGCTCGTTCGGGACGCCGTTTTTGTCGATGAAATCCACCAACTCCTCCCAGTGCCTCACATCAGTATAACAGGCCTGGAGTTGTTTGGGGGCTATAACCATATCCTTGCCAATCGACACCCGGTGAATCATAACCGTGAACGTTCTATTTGGCAACTCCGGGAGGTTACTTCTCGCCTTTTTAACTGCGCGCTCTCCCAGATCCGTTGCCTGTCACTGGTTGCCTCATTTTAAATTCTTCCTCGCCTCCGTTATTTCGCTTGCACATTTCTTCAGAAACATCTCCACCCACTGCCGGCGAATCCATTCAGCATTAGCAAAATTCACCAACAGCAGCAACATTTTGAATGTCGCCACACAATCTGCTACCGCCGTCTCCCAGTGCAGGGGTCTGTCTCGACCTTTTTTCAATCGGTTCTGCCCCCGGCTAATGGACTGATGCTTTGTCTCGAAAAACCCCGCCACCCATACTTTCTTCCACTGGTTGAATGGAATAACGTTGGGCTGCCCCATCCTTTTGGCAAATTGCTTCAAGGAAAACTCTGTTTGCTTCAGGCTATTTGGGGGTATGCCTCCAGCACAACCCAAGTCCGACGATTTGACGCTCTGATCAGCTGCATCATATTCATCGTAAGACACCTCCGGCAAAGGGGGTAAGTCCGCAATCCCTGCCACATCTGAGTTCCGAAGTTCCACTGGTGGCTGGAATCATTTCGTCGGGAGGCTTATGGGGCGTTTCCCAGGTGCACCGGAAGGAGGTTGAGGTGGTGGAGTTGAGCTGGAAGATGTTGGCTGATCGACAGGATAATTTCCCAGCGGTCCTGGAGGCACTCCCGGTGCACCTGGAGATGTGGGCCTATGTCCAGGGAACTGCGTGTAACGGGCGGGGTCGGGCGCAGGTGATATGGATGTTGCGGAACTGAACTCGAAGTGCGTATCGAGAGGACAAGAATCAGACTATCTTTCAAAATCGTACTATTGCTTGCTATACAAGAGAACGAGTAAAGAGAGAAGAAAAGGAAATACTCCAACACCATCAACACTCTCTTTATATACAATTCGTCTGCCACCTCTCGAACAATTCTTCATGCTCCGATGTACCATCCGAATCTTATCCCATGATCTTACACACCACTCCGTTATTCCTTATCGTAACAACCACGCCATATCATCCGACGTCGCAACAC
>Ga0307512_10000291_pt1 | contig 72859 bp, 62 predicted proteins | sample 14_EM_MG_FD_200267 | JGI IMG/M metagenome (GOLD analysis project Ga0307512, IMG submission 200267) | Populus trichocarpa ectomycorrhiza microbial communities from riparian zone in the Pacific Northwest, United States - 14_EM | ecosystem: Host-associated > Plants > Roots > Unclassified | place... | reverse complement strand
TCATAGCCGCTCGTATCCTCCTTATCCTTTTCATCTTCATCCCCCATCTCTCTCTTTCTCGTCCACAACTCTACCATCATTGCAAGAACACAAAGTTAAGTCATCCCTCTCTATCTCTCCATGCCATCATCATGAGGTAACACTGAGTGCAGCATACACCGAGTACAGCATACACCTAAGATTGTCTGTCGTCCCTTCATTCTCACGATTTCGAGTTGACCCCTGAATGTAGCTTCAGCTTCCGGCGTACCTCCCTACCGATCGACCACCACCAGCCAGTTCTCCATAAGAGCTTCAAAGGTAAAGACACCTTGTCACATTTCCCCGGTTGCGAGTTGACTAACTGATGAATTGAGTCCCGGCGCGCCGTCCATCGACCGCCTCCAACTACTCGTCCAATCTCGCTCGATCACGACCTCCAAGTGTATCTTCAAACTCGCTCGATCACGGCCTCCAAGTGCATTTCCAAACTCACTCGATCACGGCCTCCAAGTGTATCTCCAGACTAGCTCGATTATGGCCTCCAAGTGTATCTCCAAACTCGCTCGATCACGGCCTCCACAAGTGCATCTCCAAATTCGCTCGATCACGATCTCGCAGTGCATCTCTAAGTTCACTCGATCACGACCTCCAAGTGTATCACTAAACTCGCTCGATCACGGCCTCGGAGTGTATCTCTGAGTCCACTCGACTTCAGCCTCCAAGTGCATCTCCAAACTCGCTCAATCACGGCCTCCCAGTGCATCTCTGAGTTCACTCAATCTCGGTCTCCAATTGGATCTCCAAACTCGCTCAATCACGACCTCGGAGTGTATCTCTGAGTTCACTCTAACGTCATCTTCAGGCGCACCTCGAATTGCTGACAATCACCGCGTGCTGCCAGTCCAGATATACTGTGTGTAGATAGGTAGCTATATAGATATATAGATATATAGATACATAGATGAGAATATAAACTGAATGCATAAGTTTTGAAAATCGTTGAACGATAAGTAGTAGCTATGATTTAACATCGCCAGGCGTTGTGTAAACGGCTTCAGCATAACTGCAGCCCCTGCGAAGAGTGTAACACAGGTGTCCTTCTGATGGTGCGTAAACGTCACCACAAAGTAAAGGAGGTATGTATGCAATGCGACGGGTAGCGTGTAATTCTCCGTCAGAGGGTACGAGGTTCCGTCAGAGCCGTCAGAGCCGTCCGGAACACCCGGGTGTTTCTCACGGAAACTAGAGTTGTTGCTGATGTGAGGGCATAGTACTAGAGAGTGTGAAGATTGGACAGTATATTTCAGACCTTTCAAATACAATAATGGCAAAGCAAATGCAACGGCAAGCGATGTATCCGAAGCGAAGACTGTATAGTAATAAGTGACAAGATCTCAAAGTTAAACATATGTGGGAGAGTGTGGCATCCGATAAATAGCAATAGCGAGCAGAGTGGTAAAATGTATCACTTGGCCGGAGAACGGCATACACAGCGCTAGGCATTGGGTAAACGGCTACAGCGTAACTAGAGCCCTTGCAAAGAGTGTAACACACGTGTCCTTCTGATGGTGTGTATACGTCACGACATTCCAGATGCAGATTGAAGAAATCGCGATGCCAGGGCGGCGATTCCTTTACTTTGCGTGAGTGTCCACGAGGTAATATACAACGCGACGCGTTGCGAGAATACGAGACATGGGTTAATAGCCCCCGCAGGGTAGGTATGCAACGCGACCCGTCGCCGAGGCGACGGGTTGCGTTTGATTCTCCTTCCGAAGATACGAGGTTCCATCAGCGCCGTCAGGGCTGCCAGGAACACCCAGGTGTTCCTGATGGAAACTAGGTTTGTTGCTGATGGCATGTGCACATCTTCCAACTTGTCTTCTCTCACCTCTGTGGCAAAATGCACAGCTCTCTCCTCCCCCTGCTTCACTTTCCTCCTCTCCTTACATGCAGGTTTCATGTTGCCCCTCTGTGTGCACTTCATCCATGTCGCTCAATTCTTCAATGTGTTCTCCATTACCATTTTCCATATGATCATTACCTGGAAACCAACTAGATTACTAACTATTGATTTCTGACAACTGTATAGCGATTCCGGCCTGAAAAGCAGTGACGTAAGCGCTGGCCCTCTGAACATGCTGACATCTTGTGACTTGCTGAAATTGAGGTGGCTGTGGTGCTGCCATGCTGGTTACTCTCTGCTGCCATCGTTCAGCTACCTCCCAGGTATAGTCCTGCATTGACCATAACCTTCTTTCTGGTCGATATCGGCACATCTGCTCTCCAACTCTACCTCTTGGTCCAAATGATTGTCTTCCACCTCCCTTCAAATTGTCTATGGAATGTTCCCAATTGGTGATCACGTTAGGATTACACATGCGGCTGTATCCTAGCTCATCATAAGGAATTCATGGCGCTACTCCGCGGTATGGATGCTACTGCTAATTGTGTTCACGTCAGTAGTAAGTGGGTCTGGTCAGTGCATTCGGCGGTGGGAAATTTATTGTTGAGTGCAGTGATGGATGGTCAGCTTGGATGGCATATTCCCTGGTAGTCTGGTAACCTCCATACATGGGCTCAATCACCTTGCACATATGGAAGGTACAAGCCTCGAAAGGTTTCATCATGATGTCTATTATCATGTCGATTGTATTATCGCCTATAGTGATATGAATCTGCTTGGTGGATTATGCTTGTGTGGGAATCTCTTTCATAGGGATTGCTGGAACCTTCACAACTACTGGCATCTGTGGGAGCGGGACTCCTGCTGCAAATGAATGAAGACAAACTGCTGGTGCCCACCGTGCTACATCCGAGTCCTTGAGGGCAATGTCATGGTTACACATGTGTGGTGTTCATCGAGTCAAAGTTCGATGGATGTAAATCACGAGGGGCATCGGGAATCTAGTTCAAGTTGCATTATGTCAAATGCCCTCAAATTGTGGCCACAAGCTCCAAGTAGCATTTCCACATCTGTGTTTTTGGTCCAAGCTCCCTTGTGAATCATAATGTGGCTGATGTTGTTATAGGCCAGGATGATGGCTTTTGGACCAACATTGCCTTAATCAAGTGTGTTCTTGCTTTGTCATTCCAAGTATAACAGTGTATATCAATTACCTCGGCTATCTGTGTGGCAGATGGCATCTCTCAGTGTCTCTTCCAACAGCTAACGGGTAATCTACCAATAGCTGTTCATCATGTTGATTGTCATATCGATTGCTTCAGAATTGCAATATTGGAAGGTTGCAATGACATTGCCAGGAGCCATGTCAGTCACTGTGAGAAATGTGAGGCCTTCATATGTTCCAATTCACTCAGTGATGTCTGCTCCACCTAAGAATGGGGCGCCCAGGGTTCCACACACTGGCATTTGTCTCTGTCTCTGCACAATGGCGACGGCCAAGGACTGGATGAATTGCTCTCGATCAAGCGATTGATTCGACAAGGGGTGGGTGGATGACCTGGGTTTGGGTGAGGATCCAGTGTTAGTAGAGGGTCCAGCGCTAGAGGAATCGGCATGGCCACTGGCCCCAGCAATGGCCGAAATTGAGAGGGTGTGATCTGTCCATATTTTGATTGACATTGCAGTAACAGTATCGAGATACGATGGTGGTTTAGGTGGTGCATTTGTAGTAATTCGTGGTCTACGGTCAATTGCTAGTTGGTGAGTGTTTTGTAAGGGGAGTTTGGTCAATTGCTGCTTTTTTTGAGGTAAGCTCTTTCTTTTCATTCTTTGCTTAGCCCAGCTTCACCACCTCTCACAGTCTTGTCTCTCAGCATTCTGCCACATCGTCTGTCTCTCCAATTCTATCCCCTGCAACTTTCCCCCTCCCCCTCCATGACCAGTAGTATTCTCATTAGCATTCATCATACACTTACCGGCATCATTGATTCCTTTGTTAAGTATTCCTGCGAATCAGTGTCTTCTTTGTTGTAATGGTGACATTGATTGTCCACTACTGATATGTGGTCCAGGTATATGGTCGGTGCCTGTCCTCAGAGTGTGTCCAATCCCTTGAGGACATTTCCTGTTGTCCGTACATTCAGTCATTGCCTTTTCCTTTATGTACGACCGTGTATGAGGTCAGTGCGTGTCCAACCAGAGATCGCAAGGTACCATGGATGCGGTAAATATCTTGGTTTATGGTTGGTTCATTTCGTTCTGGTGTTAGGTTATCACCATTTCCTTGGAGTTCATCCTGGAATATTGTCAGGACTTATTTTATTAGGGATGTCAATGGACCTGGCTTACTGCACCTGTCATTCCAATCCGGCATTGTTAACACCTCCTGTAGGGATGTCAATACTTACTTTGGCGTTCACTCCTCTTCCAGGGTTGCTACCTTTCACTAGTTACTTCTCTTCATAATTAACCTTGTTAACATACAGGGGTCTTACCGATCATTTTGTACTTACCTTTCCCCTCCAGAATCCGTGTTTGGGCTCTGTTTGTGGTGACATGATGGGGCGAGAAGGGAGGGAGCCTTTCATCAACACTCTGCCACACATGTTGGGGCGTCCAAAGAGAATTTGGAAGAAAGAATGGTTCCGGTTCGTATAGTATAGGAAATGGGTGTGAAGATATGATAGGCTACCCGGCAGTGAGGCACCACACACATTGTGCAGATATATGATGGCTTGGCAGGGGTGTGTGGAACAAAGTGCTGGGAAAGATGGAGTGTGTATTTTGTTGTATGATGATAAGTTGATGTCCATCTACCCCAGGGTCATCCAAATATTAACTCCTCTGATTGAGTCTATTTCTGTAATCCATGTATCTCCATACACCCCCCCATCACTCGGTCCATCTCCATTATCCCTGTATCTCTGTATGCCACCTGCTGGGTTCCCCCTGCCAAACTGAATGGCGGTGGTGGTGAGAAATGGGTTTTCCCACCACGATGTTCTGGACAGGTTATTTATATGACACAATGGCGAATGAATTCATATCTGGGTCATATGACTATATTGTACATTTGTGTGGCAATGGGCAATAATGATTGGACAGAAATGCACCTCTAATTTTAAAATTAACCAAATCCCTCTGTATTAATAACTATATCCAAAGTTGCTAGGACAGACCGCAATCAGACAGCAGTAAACTCTATATGTATAACTGAGATAATCTGCACATTGGATTGGCAGCGTTAGATCTTTACCTGGGTTTTGTGAGTGGGGTCAAATAAAGTTCTGCACTCACAGGTATTGAACAGTAGTTCTAGCAGCTAGGATAATGGAGTCAGTAACCTCCGCCAATCAACTTATGTCACCCGAATGGCAGACCTACCGGGCCTAATAAATTGAATGAACATCACGAAATACATACAGTATCATCTTTTTAAGTCCCCTCAGGTTGATATGAAGTGGCTGACTGTTGATGGAGACACCACACTGTCAGATGGAGACCATCGATGGTAGGCCTAGGTTATCGGGACCATAAAATCAATGTTTGTCCCTCTATACATTAAATCTACCCAATCTCAACAACAGATAGATATTTTCAAAACAGATGTTTGGTAAAGTCCTCCAGTACATATATAAATAATTTCTCTGTGATTTTGAACTCAATCCACTTTTGATGTTGTAATTAATGTTTTTGAAATTTCTATAGCTTAGTGTAACACGGGAGAATCGACTCCAAGATACCTCAACAAGAAGTATCCCTTCTAAGTATCCCCTTATCTTGTCTCGCTATCGGACTTGATATTGGGCTTATACAAGGACTAACAGATGGTTCACTTCGAAGCTTCACTCAGGCGCAGAAAGTAATCAGAATCGAATAAAGGTAAAATTGCTTTCCAATCTGAATATACTGTGAAGGCTTGTTCTCCATAGTGAGAAGGTTGCCCTCTATACCAGCGGAGAATTGAGAGGTCTTTATACCTCTTTCTTCTGTGCTCTAACTGCTAATTCTAACTACGCTTTTCTCTAGATAATTCACTAACATTCCTTGGTCCACCAATGCCCTTGCTTTGGGAACCAGTCGGCCTGAACTTCCTCCAAGCAAATGGTATCCTTCCAATCTTCCAGCCTATCTGGACTAACAGTATCTTTCTGATATACATCTCTGGACTGATTGGTATCCATCGGACTGTTATCTTCCAGACCATCTTCCCCATCCTTCCATTCAACAGCCTCGCATCGTATTGCGCCCATGCATTCCTATCCCACTGGTCGTAGCTATTGCCAATCGCAAGATACTTCATACACAGGTGACGATGGCTGGGGTCATTCATTTTCTCCATCCATAGAGACCATAACAATGGGTGTTTGCACTATATTGACACACCACTACTGCTATGACAATACTGGAAGGTGGGTGGTAATGATGTAGTCGAGCGATATGTGCCTGGCGGTCATTGGTGTGGCGATAGTGTTGGCTTATGACTGATGAACCTTATTCCTTCGCCACCTGACATCATCCTCGAGTGATATCTCATGACCACGGAACCGTGACAACTCCAAAGATGTAACACTTGGACAAGGAATTCATTAGCATTCTTATGTAAACGTGATGAATTTAATATGTGGTCAACTGATCCACAGTTAATTTGCAAACTCAAGCAAGCAGCATTCGGAAAATTCAATCAGTATTCGGAAAATTCAATCAGTATTCCGAAAATTCAATCAGTAATCGTGTTCATACACCCGTCATATGGTGAAATCTTAGGAAAGTCTCAATGGTATTACGCATTGACTAATTTGTTCTCTGCAGGGTAATGGACGGGTTTCAGTCAGAATCGTCAAAATATGTCACCCAAGGGACTGTAATATGCAGTTCTAGGCTCTCCTTGTCTCAACATTATTAGTAATTGCAGAATTATGATTTTTGATTCAGCAAACAGATGTGAGCAACACCACAATGGCATATGAGTTGTGGACAAAATATCTAACCACTAGGACAAAGTTCAAAATCCAAATAATCAAATGAAATGAATCAGTTACTATCTGGTGCCCCAGGGCATCATGTATATATCTTTACTCCAATTATGAAAGATAGAGCACTGCTTATGCTCAAATCGAAATTGTAAGTAAGGACAGTCCAGGAAACATTGAATACCAGAGTGGGAATATATGACATGGCTTACATATTTATGGCCAAACTGAAGCTATTGCTGTCACATAGTTGAAATGCAGGTATACAACACATCTATAACCAAGAGCAATAGAAGATGGAACATTGTACAGGTATTTATGACAAATCTGAACATTCCACAGACCAGTACTTCCTGCTCAATGGTTGAATTCGAGGCACACCTCAGTTTGGTGATCAAGTTCACGATGTTGCTCTATGGATTGAATGAAACCACTAGTGTCAAGCTATAATTCATTATTGACATACCATTTCTGTCCAGGCAGATCTCTGAGCAACAAATCAGCCAGCATAGTGTGTGTATCTAGTTTGGGATGCACTTCAAATTTGGTATTTACTTTATTTGCACTATGTATTGCTAGCCTTAGAATGCTTTTGAATCAGTGGAGGCAGCAGATATACAATGTCATTGATTATGACACTACACATATTGGTACAGATGGCTCATCCAACATGAATATTGCTAATATGTATATCAATACTTGAACTGAATGTGAAGGCCACTTTGAATATATCTGACTGCTGAGCTTTATGTCCACTGTCCAATAATGAAATATACCCACCACACTCTATATCATAAATTCACAACCCAGGGATATCAGTAACTAAACTTAACTCAATGTTGACTCAGGAATGTATTTGGACCGAGGCTTCCAGATTTTCAAATAGTTGATGTAGTTTGGACTCCTTCAATAGAGCTGGAGCTTGAGAGAAAAGAATCTCTAAAGACAGATACAGCTCAGTTACAATGCTGATAACCAGTAACTCCCAATGCCTATATATATCTCACATACTGAAGGAGGCCTAAGTATTCAATGCTTCTATTTCACCCTGAACTTGATTCTGACTAAATGTAGATTTTGGCCTACACATATTGTATCCTATGATCAATTAGGTGAAATGATTTCATTCATAAGAGTTCAAAGAGAGAATATCTTGAATGGCAGCCTCAGCTCAGTGACTCAGTAGGTGACAGGTGCACTGCATGTGGTCAATGGCCACAGACTGCATTGAATCTGAAGCTGACTTATCGAGTTTCCACCAACTTCCATAGTCCAGGATCGCATGCAAATCATATTATCATAAATGCTCATAGTAACAAAAGTCAGCTCAGATGAGTGCAATTAACTGTCCATGGCAGGCAAGCCTGCAGTTCCTGCCATCATATTCAATTCTACATAACAATTCAATTCTCAGCATACCATAATTCACCAAAACTGCATTTGATCAGTGCATTTCGGTCAGTGTGATGATGTCTCATTATGTATCTATACCATTCTATATTGCTTTCAACCACAATATTTATTTTCAGACAATTCCGAAGTCACAAGACTAAAAATGACTTTGTCACTTAACAATGTGTAAGTTGCAAGACGTTGGTGTAAAATCTGAGTGTGAGAAAGTACTCACGACTCATTTGCTAGATATCTTGGCATTGGCAACCGTGTGAATTGATAAGATGACATCTAAATCAGAATTATACCTTACAGTCCTTGCTCTAACTTTGTGTTTCTCCTGTTTGCCCAAAAATTCTATCCCTCATCAGCTCAGTTTTATATTGTTGTAAAGGTGTTCTGCAGACACAACCAAGATGAATACATACACACAACATTATTCCCATGATATTGCCTTATTGACTGCTAATATTGCTGCAGCAGTGCAGCTTTATAATTCTACATAATGTCATGAAATAGTGTGACCTTCCAACTGACATACCATATACATAGAATCATATTTCCCCCCTATGAATAAACAAGTCAGTTTGAATCCTTTTAACTCGGCTGTCACTAACATGGTTCCTAAGTTATTGAGTTCTGCAGATCACAAATGCTACAACAATCTCATGCCATCCAGTCTTCTCAAATTCTCAAACTATCCACATTATTATTACTTTTGCAGGTGTCATATTCAGGGGCACTTGTTCTCATTCAAACTCTCAGTGATCGATTTGTCCAGCCCCAATGGTCGGTCAATAATAAACTTGTCTCAATGTGACATTGACTTGAGGTGCACCTGGATCAGATGCAGCTGGTGCCGGTGTGTCTGGTGCAAGTGTGTCTGGTGCAGCCATATCTGGTTCATGCAAGTCTGATTCAATTGTAGTTTCATTGGCTTGAACGTACATCCCATTTTTGCATCCATCATGTTATTGATAGGAGTGCTAACATTCAGCATTGGGTATTTGAAAACCTCCAGTCTGGTGCAACTGATACTGCCTAAAACACAACAAAAAACTGCAATGAATGATATTGACAAAACCTCCGAAAGTATGTGTTGAGAATGAATTGCCAGGTGACCTTGAATTACATCTTCTCCAACCCTGTGCCACTTCAGTTCTGTATTTGCCATTCTCCTGTTGCACTTTATACTATTATATTATATTTACCCAGATATAGTTGTCCCGCTATAATGCCCCACTTCTATCATCAATTCATCAACATGGAACTTTCAGCCTGCCATGTGAGGAATTACTATTCGGAGAAGAATCAACAAGTACACCTCGAGAAACTCCTCCCATTCAACAAGATAGCTACACTGCATTATCCAATAAATGGTTGACTTGCAACCCTGCCTTCATGTATTGTGCTGGAGATGCCAAATGTCCACAATATCTTATAATAGATGTAGGATAATGCAAATACAGAGTGGGTGATCAGATATCATGAAAGTGACAACCTTACAGATCCCATTGTGACTTCTGACATCAGCAAGATCAATTTGGATCACCAACAGAAGGTCCAGCCTCCTGGTGAGGCATATTGCCACAAAACAATATGAAATTCAATGGTTACAGTATAAAAGAAATTGAACCATACTGATTGAGTCATAATAGTGTACCCTCCTCTTCTACATTCCCAAAATCCAGCTGGGGTTATAGAACCCCCACTTCTCAGATTACAAAATCCAGTCTGACCTTGCACATGGTACCCATGCACTCTAACCACCCAACTCTAGTGGATACCAGAGTTTGGCACACCATAAGCCCAGTGGAGATCACAATGTTCCATACAACCAGAGCGATATGTATATGGTAGCAAAAACATTCGTGGAGGGAACTGTGTTCACAAGACTCCATGGCCATTAATATCAGATGAGCTGTATTGACAGTTACTGAAGCTTGGAACATTGCAATTGAAGCTCAGGATTATTTGCATGCATTAGCAGGTACTTCTGTAGATACACCATCTGTTTGCCAATTGCCTGGTAGTACATTTCTTAATATATATCTGCAAATGCAAGAAACGGTAAGTGGTTTATTCTGTTTGATGCTTCTCTATTACACTTACGATATTAACTATTCCCTATGATGTGCATGGTTAAATCAGACAATTGATATCATTCAGAGATAACTGGCCAATGGACATTATTAGACATTTGTATGCAGTTCACAGTGTGATTTAGCCTCCCAGACTGTTCTTCCAATTCCAGTTAAGGAGATTTAGTTTGAAAATGCTTACCTTTCAAATATTGTTAAAGATAACAATTCATGATTCACCTGAATAGAAGTACTCAATTTAATTTACCATCGATTTTTATTCCCCAACAACAACTTGGGGCACCACTCTACCACCTCTTTGTCTTTCAAACTGTCACTTTCCAGACTGTAGTGCTAGTGGCTGCTGCTGTTCATTGTGTACTGTCTGGACGTACTACTAGAAAGAATAATATTGTCATGTTTTCTCAACATGAATATTAAGGTAAATTTTGCCCTTCCCCAGTGATATACTTCACTTGGGAAGCCATTACTCTCATCAGTCACACTTGGTGTGCCACTTGATGTCCGTACCCATGAGTGCAAATCTGGTATGTGAAAAACTCCTCAATACCAATCGATGCTGTTTGGCCTTGATTAGTTCCCCATTCATTCATTCTGTACCCGATGCCCACAATTTCAGCTCTTCTAAGCTGTCGTAGGTGCTTCCCAATTGCTTTCTGCTCACTTGTACCTGGTTTTGAACTTTGCTTTGTCATTCCACACTTTATAACCCACCTGTCAGTGGACTGCCACAAGTATGAGCACTGCTCTGCTGTACTAGCCACTCCACAATCATTTGTCTGTGATTCTGTTCCTGGCTTTGTTCTCCACCATATGATTCCCCTCTATATAAGTGTCTACTAAGCACTCCGCTGCGAGTATGGGTACTGCTCTGGGGCCATTTACACTCCTCAATTTCCATTGGCACTGCTCGAGCTTTATTGGTACTTCTGGAATGTTTTCCACACTTCATACTCTCCCACCGTGAGGACTCCTCAGTCAATCTGTGCACTCCTCACCTGAATTGAGAGCTTCTCTTCTAGTCTGGGTGTTTATTTATGGGGTTAGGCGATTCTCAATTGCAGTCAGCACTTCTTGGCTCTAATTGTTGCTGTTCAAGTCCATTCAGCACTCCTCTATCACCTTCTGTATTTACTCATTGTCGCACAGCACTTGCAATGGTGTGCTCCTGTTTTCCAGATAGTACTCCCCTTCCGTCTCAATATATTACATATTGCCTTTCAAATGCCATCCAAATTCGTGGCTGGGTAACATCTCTTTTAAACCTGTGCTAGATATCCCAAATTGAGCCAACTGATATTGGAATACAATTTGAGCCCTGTGCCAGATAGCAATTACCAGCAAATACATTAGCAAAATGTTGAAAAGTCTGGAAGTCTCATTCAAAGCTCTGAGCCCCTCCTATGTACCTCACTGGTACTTTTCATCATTTCTTCATGGTTCCAGACCCTGTGGAAGAAAAACAGAGTACTCTCGGATGCTGCAATAGGATTCTCAAGTGCTCCTGAATGCTCCAGTGGTTATAGACGTGTATTCAAGATGTTACAACATGTAACTTATGCGATATACAAGTATTGGAGTAGGTGAGACTACTACACTATTCTGCAGCAGAGATTGAAAGCAGCAGAGGCCACTGTGCTGGTCTGCAGGAGACCCTAAACTTGGTCCTGTATTCTCACTACAGTGGTTCTTTGGTTTACATGTCCTCTAACCACATGCCATATCACCTTTCATATTCATCTTTGTTACCAATTTATCTTTCAAAATCACAAGAAAATTCACTACATTGCAATAAGGTATGTCTTATCTATCGATTCTGATCTATAGATGTAGAGACTGTCAGTCTGGCTGAAGATGGTATGCGTGTAGAATCAGAGGAGCACCTGCAGAGGGCAGTGAATTGAATTTAGTGATGAACTAGGAGACCATAATCCTGCAAGTTCAGAAATGCACTTTGTGGCGATTATCTGGTAAACTTGGAGATGCACTAGGATGCCATTATCACCTGAACAAAGTGATGATCTGTGAGGCTGTAAACGAGCAAGTGTGGAAATGGACTTGGATGCCATAATCCATCCACTTTGGAGATACACTTGGAGAAAATTATAGCGTTCAGTTGGAGATGCACCTGGCAGCAATTATCAGCCGAATTTGGAGGTGCAGGGAGAGGCTGGAATCAACCATGTTTGGATACGCACTTGGACAACCTGGTTTTGTGAGTTTAGAGATAGATTTGGTCGTTCGTATCACTTAAAGAGGGAGAGGCATTCACAGTCTGATAGTAACAGAATTAGGATGTACACTTTGAGATAGTGACTGAGTGTGTTTGGAGATGCCCTGGAGGCTATGATTTGGTGCAGATATAGATTCATATTGAACACAGTGATCATCCAAACTTGGAAGTGTACTTCGAGGCAGTCCATGAAGAGGCAGTAAATCGAATGGGAGGGGCAATGGGTTCTTAGACAAGACTGATTGGGTCACTCATCGTGATGGGAATGTCGAGAGTAGAGAATGACGTGGTGCATCAAGAGATGAGAGATGTGAGTTGACAGAAGAGAGATGAGATGAGACTGGCTGAAAGTGGAAGACAGTCAATCTTGGATTGATTCTGCATTTATTGCTAACTGATCTTACTTGCATGGAGATTTTGCTAAGGATGACTTGACTTCTGGTTCACTTGTGATGGGAGAGCTTTGTACTAGACAGAGAGAGATCAGAGGAGATTGGGGGAATCATTATGACAAACAGAGACTGAAGAGAATTTCCTATGTGAGTCAATTTACCATCCCTGACAAGACAGGTATGACTTCTAACCAGGTGCATAAGAACAACATTGAGAGGTATTCTAAAGCTTGTCAGCCAGGTCATACCAGCCATTCCCTCCCATATCATTTGCATCTTCATCTCTATTACTCTCTTTCTTGTCCACAACACTTCCAGCACAGTTGTACTCCAAGGTTAGTCAACCCTCTCTCTCTCTCCATATCATGATCATAAGTTAACACTAGGTATTAGCATTAACCCAAGATTGACTGTCTCCCACTTGCAGTGAGTCTCACTTTGTACTCACCATCACCATGTTAACCCCTGAGTGTACCCAGCTCCCCAAGATCTCAAACGCATAATCAAAGTCGACTGTCATCTCATTTATAAGATTGTGATATAACTGATAGACAAGGTCCCAGCTCCTGTTGATTTTCCCTTCTGATCAACTGCCTCCATATCTGTCACCACCGTGTACGCCTGCAGTCCCACCCCATTACTGTCTCCAAAGTCTGTCCATGACCTTGAACTAACATAGCCTCCAGTACATCTCCACTCTTACCAGATTATCGCCTCTAGTGCGTATTTTGAGTTCACATGACACCTGTCTCCAAGTTTATCTCTGAACTCACTTGATCATCACAACCAAGTGCATCTCCAAACTTGCTTGATATCAGCTTCTAAGTGAATGCCTCAGTTGTCACAATACAGACCATGCAGGGCATTTTGGAATTAGCTCCATGACGTCTTCTAAAGTGCATCTGTATCATCAGTCACACTCTGTGCATGGGTGCACCTCTGATTTCACTGAAGCATGACTCTTGGCCAGTCTAGATATAAACTATGTGATGATGAAAATCTATATGGAAACAGAGATCAGAATACTAAATGCATACATAAGATTTAAACTCGTTCAGTAATGAGAAGAAACAATGATTCGCAGATCCACTAGTAGCATATCTGATCAAGATGCCCCTTTATCCAGACTGCTCTACTGTAAGCCGAGGCATTCTTCTGGTTGTCACCTACATTTCGATACAATCTCCTGATTGTCACCTGACCTCTGATGTCATGGCAGAATTGCCTCCACCATTCCACAATGCACTGAAAGCCCTTGCTTGTGTCCAGTCAACTCCGAGATTTGCTGCCAGCATTCCCAGGTGTACACAACTCATTCCCAACAGCAATATACTGATGACACATTCTGTATTCCTACATTTGTCAGCCCCAATGAGATCTGGGATGTAGTTGATAACCATAGGACCATGTTGAAGGAATATCATTGGATTGCTTGGTTTGGTTATGATTTCGGTAAACATGCTTTTATTTTTAAATTGCTTGCCATATTCTTTGGTTTCCTATAGCTGCAATACAACAAATTGAATGTTGTTGAAAATATTAACTAGTTTAGGATGATTCAGAAGTTCATAATGAATAATCTTTAATACATCAAATTCATGCTGAATGGTGAATGAGGACTCATGTACATCCAGAGAGTTTTAGATATCACCTGTAGTCCTCCCAATAATTATCCATCAAATCTCAGACATCTCTCAGAGTATGGTTGAGATTCCAGTACCTGTTGGGTGACAATCCCAGGTGTTCCATAGTTGTCTCTGACCCACCAATGTTTTCTCAAACATTACACAATCACTTCTATAGTGGTTCCATTCCAGTCATCTGGAATCCTAATTGCTTTGAAAGTTCGCCAGAATGCCCTTAGCATTTCTCATTGTCTTCTGAAACTGACTCTTGTAAGTCTACACACTTCCTTCTCCCACACACTCTTCTAAGCTCCCAGTGACTACAATTCATTGGACTGATGGATGTACCCTGGGGGATGAAGACTAATGGGGTGTCGAGATGAACCTGGACAGCATAAAAGTATCGAATGAGGGATGCACCGGCAGTCTGGAATCGAGCAACTTTGGAAATCCACTTCAATCTGGTAATTGAGTAAGTTCAGAGATCCACTTGGAGGCAGTGATCACACAAGTTTGGTGATGAACTTGGCGGCTGTGATTATTCTGACTGAATGGCAGTGATCAAGTTAACTGCAACATGAACTGGAAGCCTGTGTTTAATCACACTTGTAGGTGTACTCAGAGGTGTATTTGGATGACATCAATCTGAATGCAGTCAAACGAGATGGAGATGTGGTGGGAGATGATACTCTTCTAATCATTGAACTCGCAATAAGGGGAATGTGACAAGAGTTGCCATTACCTTCAGCTCACTCATGCCAAGGTGGCTGATGGTGGTCGATATTCACCATGTCATGCCCAGAGCTGAGGCTACATTACAGGACTATCTTCTGATTTAGCGACTACAATGCGACTGGCTGGGAGAGGGTCAATGATAGATGGATACTGTACTCAATATTAACTCAATAACATCCCACGGGGAGACAGAGTGCAATGACTGCCCTGTGTATCCTCAGGTGATGGTAGAGTTGTGAATAAGCAAAATGAGTATGGAAATGAAGATGGGAATAATGTCAGAGGATTTGAGAAGATAGGGGAAATTTGGGGTATGACCAGCCTGATTGCGTTCAGCACACCCAATATCAGTATTCCTATCCGCCAGATCAGGTGTTGTACCTCCCATATTAGGTATAGTTCATCATAGTGCAAACGAATTTGTCATAAGTTCCAGTTTCTCATGATGATTGCCCCAATTGCCTCTTATCTCTCAGTTGTGTATCCAGAGCTCTAACATCACAAGATAACACAAAGTTAAGTTATCCCTTTCTATCTGTCCATGCCATGATCGTAAGTTAACACCAAGTACAGAATCAACTCAACATCAACTGTCTCCCACCCACAGCCAGACTCTCACCTCTCAACTGTCATCTGTCATCTGTCATCTCTTGGGGCGCCCAATTGTACTCAACTCTGTATATTCACACAATTAGAAGTTAACTAATTCATACAGTCTCAACTCCTGTCACGTGTCACTCTGGATCCACTGCATCCAGATTTACCACCGACAAGTAAACCTCCAATGTTACAACCACTGCTTGTGAAGTGCTTACCTTCAGTGCATCTGGAAACACACTTACTCACAGCCTCAAAGTGTATCTCTCAGTTTACTCAATAATTCCCTGTATCTTCCTTTCTAATTAGGCTCACTGGTGGTCTTGAATGGGGATATCCAAATTGGTTCCATTACCACCTCAAAGTGTATCTCCTAACTTGCTCAATCTCCACCCGGAAGCATATCTCTGATTTCACATGATCACAGCCACCAGGTGGAATCGCAATTTCACCCATGTTTGGCCTCTGAGTATAACATAGTGTTCTCATGACATTGGCTTCAAAGTACTTCTCCAAAACTACTTTGAAAAGACCTCAAAGTATATCTCCGAATCATGGGTTCACTGCCTCACAGTGATGTTCTAACATCACTTGATCGCAGCCTCAAACTCGACACATGTACAGTCTCCAAGGGAGAGTCTAGATGCCCTCAGCTGCAATCTCCAGGTGATTCTCTCATCATTTTTGCGTACAATTTACATTCCACTCGACCATATGTTCATATATATATAGACTTACATTGATAATACATGGCATATTATACTGCAGCAAATCTTCAGGTGATTTGGAAAGACAAATATCTGACAAAGAGGAATCTGATTGATGAAATGGCTTGTGGTTATGGGACCTGGAATGCTACAAACCACTGCAGTGAGAATACAGCACCAAGTTTGAGATCTCCTGCAGCTCTGTGCAGAGGTCCAAAATTTGACTATTCCATAAGTCAAAGTGCAGAGCCTCTTGATTGCATCTCCACCACTGCAGGTGCGGTCAGGAGCACATAACAATGCTCTTGCAGCATCTCCAAGCGCAATGCTCATACACTGCAGGGCCTGGGAGTAGTTGCAATGACTTAGAAGCACTGGTGCAGTTGACCATAGTGTCTAGTGGACTTGCCTGTGGCTTCTGAACCATTTTACATTTTGCTGATATCCAATTAACTTCAAGCACTGCATGCAGCCAGGCCACACAGATCCTGTGTAGATTAATAGATCCATAGATAGATAGATACATTGATAGATAAACAGATGCATGGATAAAAATACAAACAAAATACATTAGTTTAACATCATTAAACAATAAGCATTAACTGTGTTTTACAGGTGAACCTGCAGCAATTCAATGTACTCCCAATCTTGTTGCCAGCATCTGAAGATACTTTCAACATGTGGTCCGCATTCACAGGTACACCAGAGATTGTTGCTAGTCATCACATATGCATGCAGATTACTCAGCTTTGTCTGAAGGCCACTCCATCTGTCCAGTAAACTCCAAGAGTTCACCTCCCTTTGAATCTTGTCTGACTATTCTCAAATAATCCAGGGGCTCCCAGTGACTGTGATACATTATGCTGAGAATAAACATTTATGTGACAATCAGGAAAAGCTTCCACGCTACCATAATGGAGATTTACGTTACCAGTTACTGCTGATTTACACCTGCCTACACCAGATTGTGGTAACATACCATATATTTGCACCATTATGAGAGTGTTAGGGGAGTGTTACCATATATCACCATGTGTGATAACCATTTACAGAATGAAGTATATTTCTCATACTGTATACCCTTTCATCACCCCCTTTTTTTAAATTGCTACTATCACTACCATCACCACCATCACCATCACCATCACCACCTTCACTGTCACCACCATTACCATCACCACTACAGGACATTATACTCTTAGATAATTTCTCCTTGAGCTAAATGTATTACCCCCTTACCAACTCTCAGTGGAGCCCAATCAACTACTACAGGCGAAGCAAGATCTACTGCCAGATGTGAAGCCAGATCAACCACTACATTCAAAACAAGAACTACCATGACAAGCGAAGTCAAATCCACACTAACCAACTTTGTTCCAGCACATGCAAATCCATGGTTTCCAGTGAAGCTGAATCCTTCCACACCAGCGAGCCCACAGCCACTGCTACCAGCAAAGCCAATATGACCCCTTCCTGCAAAGCCAGATCTACCACTACCAGCAAAGTCGCTCTCACCCCTACAAGGAATGCTGGTTTTTCCCCTACTAGCGAAGCCGGATCCACCCCTACCAGGTTGCTCCCAGCAAAGCCTGTTTCACACCAACCAGTGAAGCAGGATCCACCACTACCAGCAAAGTCAGTTTCACCCCTGCTGGCGAAGCCAGTTCTTCGCCTACCAGCGACGCTGCATCCACCACTACCAGCTTGCTCCCAGCAATACCAGTTTCACACTAACCAGTGAGGCCCGATCCACCACTACCAGCAATGTCAGTTTCAACCTTACCACCAAAGCCAGATCCACCGTGACCAACTTACTCCCACTGATGCCGGTTCCACCCCTGCCAGCATAGCCAAATCCACCGCTACCAGCAAAGCCAGTTTCACCTCTACCAGCTAAGCCAGATCCACCACAATCAGCTTGCTCACAGCAAGGCCAAATTGTCAGAGAGGTGAGAGTGAGCATGTCAGAGCAGTGAGACCAAGCATGTCAGAGCTACAAAGGTGAGTATGTCACAGTTGTAAGAGCAAGCATATCAGTGGTGATAGTGAGCATATCAGAGTTGTGGGAGCAATGCCAGATCAAAAGATTTTTGTCTGCTGATTGTGAATCCAGATTCCCTGCTACCAGTAACGCCAGATCCACCATTACCAGCTGGCTCCCAGCGAAGCCAGATCCAAAGCTTCTTGCCTGCTCATAGCAAATCCCGATTCTCTGCTAACAGGGAAGCAACATCCACCCCATCCAGCATGCTACCAGAGAGTCCAGACCCACTGCTACCAGCGAGGCCAGTTTCACCTCTGCGAGCAAAGCTGGATCCACCCCTACTGGCGAAGCCAGTTTCACCCCGACAATCGAAGCCAGATTCACTGCTACCTGTTTGCTACCAGCGAAGCCCGTTTCGTCCCTACCAGCAATGCCAGATCCACCACTACCTGCTTGCTGCCACAGTGGACAGTTTCATCCCTACCGGTGAAGCCAGATCCACCGCTACCCGCTTGCTCCCACAGAATCCAGCTTCACTCCTACCAGCGAAGCGAGATTCAGCACTACTAGCTTGCTCCTAGCAAAGCTAGATTGTCAGAGAGGTGAGAATGAGCCTGGCAAAGCGGTGAGACCAAGCATATCAGAGCTTGAAAAGTGAGTATGTCAGAGTTGAGAGAGCAAGCATATCAGTTGAGAAAGTGAGCATGTCAGAGTAGTGGGAGCGAGCTTGACAGAGTTGTGGGTGCAAGGTTATCAGTATTGTCCAAGGAAGCATGTTGGAGTTGAAAGAGTCCATGTTAAAGATGCGAAACAAAATGTCAGAGTAGCAAATAAATGAGTAATGGTGACGAATATATAGTATAATCCATGAATTGCAGTATATGATACATGCGCTACAGTTGAATTAGAGTACTAATTCAGTTGTGCCATTGGGATATTACATGTGGATTAATGGTAAATCACAGATGTATTATCAGGGGTGATAGAAAATAGCACTGATGTGGTGTGTAATATTTGGTGTTATTGGTGTTACAGGAGGTTACTATACACCGTATGGCCTATGGTAGATTTTGCATGACAGAATACCTCTTTCAGGATGAAGTTGGAGGAGACAAATACGGAGGAGAAGGCCCACTTACAATATATGTTCATTCAGACAATGCTGCTTGTCTGAAGAATTATATATTGACTAGTGGACAGGTCATGACCATTGGTTGAGTGGTTGGCTTGTGATTGGGAATATAGAAGTTAACTGTCCAGTCTATGGCTGATGCTGAATACTGCATCTTCAGAGTAGACTGTATGAAACTTATGCAGATCTCACATTGCTTGAATAATCTTGGAATCCACATAATCACTCTTGTGTGTGTAGAGTAACATATATTCATTGCAAGTGTAATGAGGTGAATGTGCCATTGCACTGCAGCAGTACACAAAGTGATCAACTAATTTCTCGCTGCAGATATGGCAAAGAAATCAAGAGATTCTCTTGAGTTTTATTCTGACTATGGAGATACACACTGTCTGCTTTACAAAACTATGGCTGAAGGCCACTGGCTTGAAGAAGTGTGCTGCAATTGATCTGATTGAAAATATCCTGCAAAAGAGTAATAGAATTGGAATTACAAATGGTCTCACAGATGGGCTTTGAGCAAACAAGAAGGATTTGAAATATCATGTTGTCCTGTCATTGGGAATGCCTTGTTGGAGTAAATTGTTCAGACCCTTGTTGTTGAATAGACTTATTAATCATTTATTGTCTTCTTTCCTCATTTGAGTGCAATTGTGTTTACAATGGACATAGTAGCCATCATCAAGACATATTGAGCTGATTAGTTATATGGATAGTGATATGCAGTTGACTATGATGTTACTTGACTCTGTAGTTGTTTGCACCATATGTTATTGATCAATCGTATGTTAATGGAATATCCCATTATATGATCAATTAGCTATACATTTGCAATAGCATGTATATGTCAACTATGGTAAAATATTGTAATAGTTTCTTAGACTGTATGTGAGGTATCCAGCAATCACTATAAGAAACACAGTGGGATGAGAATAGGTGGCTTAGCAGATAGAGATATGTCACTGTGATGATGTCAATCTCCAGTTGACAAATATGGTAAATGTGTTAATTATAATAACATTTCCAAAACCAAGTACTCAAGCCCTAAAGTGCACCAACAGATGCCTACATAGTCACAAATATACCTATCTATGCAAACATGTTTCTATTGTAATGTATAATAAAATGTGTTCCATTCAAGTAAGATTGATTGATAATGAATAGTGCTAACTACAAATGAGCCACAGTACATCATAGTCTTTGGCATACTTATATACTGCTTTCAATCAGCTTAACCCTAGTTATCATTCATGCTCTGTATTAAATATAGTTCATTTATATTTATTTATTGCCTATGTCTGCATCTAACAGTCATTATGGATCACAGACGGAATGTATAATACAGTCTGAAATATGAAATCCGAAGGCAGATTATTTCACACATACTATGCAGCGGCCATATGAACGATCGAAGCAGATGCTTGGCATTTTTGCAGTCTTCAGACAATATTCACAATTCAATTTCCCAATTCAGTGCTAGTCAATATACATAAGAATGATGATGAAAGTAGCTAACACACATCAAGTGCTCTATAATTATGTCAAATCACCCCATTTGAGTCTTAAGGTATAGTCTCTTTTATAGTATGACATCTATCCATCGGCACATCTGCCCTCATGTCAGCTTCTCTCCTAGTCTGTACACAACCTCACAACCTATTCACCTCTCTTACAATATTCATTGAGGTCATTCATTATACGTACTTTCTAATTTAAATGTTTTGTTTCAATGGGATCCAGGTCTGGTAAATAACCTCTCATATTCAAGTTTATAATATCTTCCATCAATCTCTACCTCTTGGTATATACCATGCCATAGCAGTTGACACCATTTCCAATTGGATATATACCATTGTTGAACCATCACATGACTTCAATGTGTGTTAGGCAATGTGAAATTGTAACTTGATTGCTATACTGGGGGTAATTAAGTTTGAGGTGTTATGTATTGCTCTTAGGATCATATTTTGTGACTGTTGTATGGGACAAACCGGATTATGTTCAGTAGATGAAAACCTGGCAGAGCTTTGGATAGTTCTAAAGTTACCATTTGAATGTTTGTGCAAGATGGCAGTTTTGTAAACCTCACTTGGTTTTTATCATACAGTAAGTTACTATGACATGGAACCAATCTAAAGTACACTTTGTCCATCAATATCATAACTCATTACCACTTGCCCAGCTTTATAGTATAAAACCAAGCAAATTGCTTGGGGTTGAAACAATAGGCAGGTATCAACCGTGGTGAATGTCTGCTCATAAATACTCACTAGTACAGAGAAGGATGTTAATTTCTAAGTATGAGTCTGCAGCCAATAAGTTCAGATTGTGTCATAATCTTCAGTAATATACGATTCCAGTAGTGCAATACTTATAATTACAGATTTGGCTTATTCGTGTCCAATAAGTATTTTGGATATCTAGAGTATGGCTTATTGATGCAAGAATGTTGATTTTTTTATTTCTATCATTCAATATGCAATGGATGGCAGTTTTGCTAAGTAAACTTTGCTCTCTGGGATTACAACAGGAATTACATTGACACTTTAGCTAAACATCTCAGATAAATTCTGTATAGTTTGACATACATCCTCTACTGTTAAGACTAATAGATGTGACTATAAATAGAGTGGAACACTGATAATACAATTGAAATTCTTATGATTTGCAATGGGAAACTAGCATATGTTTACTGACTTTTTTGATACATCTCGTAGAAATAACACCAAAATTATCTTACATAGGGTGTCAATTATTTCAATCAATTGTATATTCACAGTCATCTTTTTTCAGCCATTATACCAGTGACAATTATTGCTGATACATACATGTCAACAACTGTACACAGTGTCTGGCAATGCTAGTTGTATTTTTAAATAATGTATCGCTGTTGAGTTTCCAAAAGTGACTTTCAATGTCGTTTGGTCTTCTTTATCATCTCCAGTAACATGTTGCCTGATTTAGCTGTCAGCAATGAAGTATATTGAACTGCACAAGACAAAATAATATTGTGAAAGAGAGTAGAGCTGGAACGTGCACTAAGCACATATAAGAAGTAACGTATATTATAAAGGAATGCACAGTGCTAAAACAATACAGAATCGCATAGCTGATAGAGTAATATGCTTATTATGAGCCCTTAGTGCTGAAATTCTCCCACCTAACACAGGGAGGAAATATATCCATCAAAACTCATTTTGTGAAACATTACAGTCATGATTTCATCAGCTATATATTTACATAGTACATAATGAAGTATAGATATAGCTAATAGAACAGACTAAAGATTAATAGATTGAACAAAGTGAGAGATTGTACAAAGGTATTAAAGGCCATTTGGATAGAAGAAAAACTGGTGGTAATTTGAATACAGTACTTCCATTCACGTGAACTATGAGTTTTTGTCTCCTTTGACTATTGAATAATATCCATTGTGCACAGAATCTTTATGACTTTCTTCTGAATGTGGGACACAGAATAAATGCAACCGGTAACTAACAGTTATCATTCAGAATTTTATATCGGCCATTCAAACTCTAGCTGCTAATTGTTTGAGCCGTAACTACGGATTAATTGTCATCAGTGAATACCTCTCATATAAAGACACATAGACAGCTAACAGACAGCTCTGTATATCTTTAAATTTTTATTAAGGAATGGTCCTTCTGGAATCTGTTACATGCATAGCATACGGACTTCAGTACTAATTGGAGTTTAGTGATAATGATAAGAATCAAATGAAATATGCCAAGCTTACTTGATTATAAATTACATCTCATTTGACACAATGGTCCCAGCAGTCTTCTTTGACATAAGGACTCCAATGAACCTCTTGCTGCCAAGAAGAGTAGCTCTGGAGTCGAGTACTGTATGTTGGTTACCAGCAGTCTGTCATGATGAGAGTTCTGAGTTGATGCAATATATGACATTGAGAAATAGTTGTAAACTTTGGAAGCTTATGTGATGATGGTGTTATAGCCCCAGGTTAGTTCCAAAATGTTGAGGGATAATATCTGATAATGGAACTGGTAGAGTTCTATTTGTTTGCCAGTAGTACAATTGTCAATCATGTGGTATTGTTCCAGAGGATCTGTTACAGTGGACAGATAAGAGTGAAAGGGGAATCTAAGGACAATAAATATGAATGGGAATGATGGCAATCTGTTGAAGTCAGGTGATGTAAGCATGCTATGAGATTAGGAGATTATGAAGATGAGAAAATTTGGAAAGTTAAGCAAGGGGTCCGATGTACTGCAATATCCAACAATGAGGGGCTGATGAGTTGATCAGGATGTGTTTTGGGCAGACCAAGATAGAGAGTCATAAGAATACTGAGACAGAAACCAATGCAGACAATGTTGCAGACAATTGGTAACCAAGACAGATTAGCAGAAAGTTGCTAATAGTGATCCCAGTAGGGATTCATATAAACAGAAATCAATAAACTAATGAGATTCTTGGAATCATTAGAAGTATAAGGTTCAAGGAATTCTGTTACAGACAGTAATAAACAAATCAGAAAGGAAATCGATAGCCAGATGTGACTTTACAATTGTATTAACAGATTAGGTCAAAGGTTGTGATAGTTGGACGAAATATATGATTCCAGAAGTAGTTAACCCTCAACATGTCTGAATGGATTCCGGCCTGAATGGATAAGGAGTCAGTAAACTCTCACTCACTTGGTTCAGAATAACGGCAAAAGAGTCAGAAGTCTCTTGCTGAGATGGAAAAGTGACTTGATTAATGTTTGGCTGATAGATGTTGTGTATGACAAGATTGTATAGGAGGAACTTTGGACATGATATTGTTTGGGAGGAACTTTAGCCAAAGCTCAATGATTGATTTGTTTAGAGCTTGGCATGCAGAGTTGTGATATCACCCTGGAGGACTGAGGGGAGGATTTGAATATAGTTGATATGTGCGTAGAATTAGAATTGTACATAGCAGAGCTGCTCAGAGATGTGATCTGATGTACATTATCTTTAAACTACAAGAGAGATTGATAGAGTTCAGTCCAGAGAGTAATTCAGTCTAGCTCTCCCATCATGATAATTCAGTCAGAAAACTTTCATATATCTGGCAACTATTATTAAGCACTCAGCTATTCAGCACAAGATACATTTGAAGAGAGTACATATTTGCATAATATTTTACCATACAAATTGCTGGCCAATATGCTTTTGTTGGACAATATGGCAATTACAAATTATATGAACTTATCCATATCCCAGATCACCTATATACTCAAAATGTATTTGAAGTCTGCCTCATCAATAACTGTCCGTTTGATTTGTCATTGCAATATGTAATGAATCTACCAGTTGAAATCACCAAATGGAGTGATAATGTGAAGAAAGCTGCAGTTATCTGAATCAGAAGAACCAATAAAATAAGCAGCAAGATGCCTTTGCACAACACATGGACTGGATATAGAGACTCTGAGAATTCATCGAAGTTGTTAAAATATCATACACATTGCAGAGGAAGAGAGTTCATATATGAACATATACACGGACTGGACATTAACAACATCAATAACCTTCTCCCGCACGACTTTCAACTAAAAACCATACAACCAATCAATACCAAACAACCTAAAAATGCCAAACAACCATCAATAGCCCAATACCATTTCAAGCCAAACAACCACTCAGAGCCAAACAACCAATCAATGCCAATCAACTGATGAAAGTGAAACAACCAAACAGTGTCACTTAGTATGTATGGTCTGTTGGAAGTAACCTTAAGCAATACAGATTATTTAGTCAGCCAATAATAATGAATAGAAATTCATTCAATGAAAATGGTGAATGGTAAGTATCGGTTGATGTGGCTCAGATTACATGTGTGGCTTTGTGTGGCTCAATAAGTACTTATATCAATTTTGAGCTTATGCCATAAACATCAGACATGCTCAGCATTTTCAGCTGGACAAAACATTATTGAGTATTTCAAACGCTAAAATTAATGCTAGTACTATTACGGATATATCGAGTGTTCACAATGGTTCTTGACGATCGTTCGGGTCCAGGTCCAGGTCAAACCCAAACTGTTGTGAAATTTTTGGTCTGGGTTGTGGATACAACTGAACCATCAATTCGGATATGGTTTGATGCAAATCTCCCTACCAGTCAGAATTCAGTAGGTTGCCAGAGGGTCCCCCAGCAGGTTCATCAGTAGATTAACATAATTCTCTGGCTTGCGCAGTTCAATAATACAATCTTACCAAAATTGTGTATTCAGCAGCCAATAATCTCTTTTTGCATGGGTTGCAGTTTGCCATATCAATTATTTTGGAATCTCTGTTTTTTCTTTTATATGTTTTGTTTTTGCCAATAGAGGCAGTCAATAGTTCCGGTATGAGTTCATATATCCGGGCAATGCCTTGACTACCCAATACAAATGACCACAAATTGTTGACACTCTGTTGACGCTTATTTTCTGGATGGGGTAACATATATGATATGCACTGTTGTAGTGGAAAAGGCCGCCATTCCATCGTATATGAATCATTGCCACAGAGCAACACTTGGATTAGCCAAGATGCAAGACAGAAAATCGTTCACGCTCCATTGACGCTCATTTTTAGGATAGGGCAGGGAGCGTATCGCTATTGATTTTGCCCCTGAAGGCGGCCAATACATCATTTCTGGTTGTTTGCAACCAATTGCCAGATAGATTACCCAAGATGCAAGACTAAAAATCGTTGACACTCCGTTGACGCTCAGGTTCAAGGTGGGGTAGGGAGGGTGTCGCCATTGTTTTTGCCCGTACAGATGGCTAATACGTCATTTATGGATGTTTGAAACCAATGGCCAGATAGATTACACAGGATGCAAGACCAAAAATAGTTGATGCTCCATTAAAGCTCATGTTCAGGATGAGGTAGGGAGTGTCTCACAATATTTTTGGACTGTAAATGCGGCCACTACCACGTTTATGGATTTGTGCAACCAATTGCCAGTTAGATTACCAAGATGCAACACCAAAATTGTTGATGCTCGGTTGACCCTGATTTTCAGGATGTGGCAGGGAGTGTGTCGCTATTGTTTTTGCGTCAGAACGCAGCCAACACTTCATTTATGGATGTTTACAACCAATCGCCACTTAGGTTACCCAAGATGGAAAGCCAAAAATCATTGATGCTCAGTTGACACTCATTTTCAGACTGGGGCAGTGACCATGTCGCTGTCTCTTTTGCCTATAAAGGCTTCCAATATGTCGGTTATACCTAACAGTGACCAAATCACTTTTCAATTACCGTACTTACAAGACCAATAATCTTTGACGCTCTTTTGACGCTCATTGTAATGAATTGTCCATTCGATATCTGCTGCCATCAGTAATTGCATTGGTAATGATTTCAACAGATTGGTTGCCTGTCTGCCTAATCGAGACTGGGCCCTTTGGCACAGCCGATCCCAGTAATATTCATGCACTGGTCGCTCCCATTCTGTTGAAATTTATACATCTTGCCAAATGATTCATTTCGCCCCCTATACATCTACTCATTAACCAATATTCAGATGTAACTACACAATATTCTCCAATAATGTTTCTCTCAATGAAATTCTCCGTCAAACAACATGAAGAACCTGGTGAAAATACATTGACAGATTCTGTCCTACTGTTTCTTGTTCCTTTTATTCCTCCTCGTTTCCATTGTATTGACCGTCATCAACAGCTTTTCGACATTTCTCTTTGAAATCCCTGTTGGCGGAATCAATCCGGGAACATTCCGTGCGGCACTCACATCCCATGGCTCTTGGATTCATTGATCCTCGATGCCATTGTCTAGCTCAATGTTGGATTCATTGTCGGTCTTCCAGTCGTCTTCGCTGTCATTTGGATTATGCAAGTCCCCACTCCAGTCAAGCCAATATTCAGTTTCCGAAATGCTTTCAGGTGCACTAGCCTCATTACTTTCAGTTGGATGTCGGTCAATTGGTTTGTTTGGGTGGACATTCAATACTTGAGTTCATCCTCCAGGGAGGTCATTTGCAGAGAAAGCTGGTAGCAAAGGTGATTTTTCCAACAATTCATATGCAGCCGCACTATCATGTTAAAAGTCTCACCAGCATGCTTGGATGATTTCTGCAGTATCTGAAATGTATCCTACCTCGGTCATTTGCTTGTTTTGAGCATGAGATTCCGTCTAGGCAGCGTGTAGGTTTTCGCTGCCCTGCCACATTTCCAAAAAGTCATCGACCTTGGCCATTCAGTGCAATTTCCTGTCCACCGCCTCTCTGTTCATTTCCAAGTCATTTTCAGTATGTGTGGTATGCAATGCTAGGTCATCGCCCACTAATATTCCGTAATTGGCTCCAGCAATCTGCCATACAATGACTGTTTCGCAACAGGTCTCTCTTGTGGTTTTTGATTGCCTCCACCTGATAATATCTCACTCAAGGGAAAAACAGGCCTCATCTCCGACACCATGTGGTATGATATGGAATATGTCGCCTGGCAAATTTGAGAGATTGGCATACTTTGAGTACGTTTCCTCTTGCTGACACCACCAGCCTGTGATATCAGGTATCGAAAATGTACTGCTAATCTCCCTAGGGTCCGAGTGATGATCATGAAAATTCGGATTAATTTGCCCCCAGTTCTGTGGCATTTCAGGCGGTGAATTCGAATTGAGCCTTGCAGCGGTCAATAAGCTCACGGCACAATCGCTTTGACTGGGCATTGTTTTGGCCACATTTTGAGGCATTAAGTATTCTTCATCCTTGCTGGTCAAATCATATGTATCATAAGAAGATTGACCAGATCTGGAAGCCATTGTGGAGGAGAAGAGATTGTTGTTCGGTACGCTTTCTGGTTTGATGATGGGCAAATGCTGATGCTTGGCGCAGTATTCATTCACTGCATACTTCAGAAACGCCTTTTGGAATTGGGTAGTATAAGATGTCTCATCCTCAGGATCGCTATGCATTCCCTCATCCCACTTCCTACACAATCAGAACATCTGGAAAGAATCAAGGATGTTTGCTGAAATGAGATGTATACCCATCATTGGAGAAACATCTATATATCATTTGGACAGCTTCTGGCACGCAAACTTCACGGCAAAGTATAACTCTTCCTTGCATTTCTTCTGCTGCCCCAAAGCTCACAAAATGCCATCCAGATGATTGAACATGACATTGGTGGCATTGCGAACGTGATACAGAGTCACTGTATGCTGTTTCGACATCCACAGGGTCCAGTACCCATATGGCCTTAAAACTTCCATGACATACTTAACAATTGTCCTTTTATCCTGTGTTGTGAAGAGAGGCCGGTAATTACTGTATTTCGGATTGTTGAGCCACTTGCAGGTGAATTAACGCGATCAGTCGGCTCGCCCAAGTAACTCCAGTGTCGAATTCCACTGTGTGTTCACATCCATAACCGGTCGTACTGTGATACGCACTTTGGCTTTTTGACAGTTAATGAACTCATTTTGACGACCAGGTGTCAATGCAATCAATGCAGCAAGCAATTGTTGCTCGATGACTGTCGGTTTCAGGATTTTCAAAATATCTTTCAAGACATATATTCAAAATTATCTTTGCTAAACCTGGTCTTAGGGCACCCACCTTCTTGATTCTAGCATTGCCCTCATTTCGAAGTAGTTGACTCTACCCAATGTCGACGCTTTCATTCTCTCCAATTTGCTGATCGTGCTCATGGGCTTCCCAAGACTTGGTGCAGCCTTCTACTCCCTGACTACTCATGAATGTGGCTAAAGCCAGCTGAATGAGGTGCGCCATGCGTGGGATGTGCTTTCTCAATGCTGGCCACAGAATTCCGGCGGCCTGAAGGGATAATACTTATTCGCACATCATCAAGCAATTTCAGGAAGTATTATTAGTCGTAATTCCAAGTATAAGGCCATCGGTAAGCTGAACATGATCAAGGACATCCTGTGAATGTACAGCGAGCTATGCTCCGGTATTTCAACCCTTGACCAATGATCCCTATTTTTCATTCGATATAGGACATGTGCAGGCCTTCAACCTCATTGAATGCTTATTATACTTCTTGCAATGCTCAATATCGGTCCATATGGTAAGCAATCACTGACGTTAAGGCTATTGTGTTTGTCGAAGTCCACTCATATGAAGCTAAACACACTATATTCTTCGACGGCAATTGCTTCTTAATTGTATCCACTGTCAGTGGGTATTCCCTGCGGCAAATGTAGCTCAGCATGCTGGCAGCAATCAACTCGCTCCGTAATGCATTATATTACCATCGTAGCTCCAGTTGTGTTATCGCATTCCATTGAGTCTCAGCCGAAACACATCCTAACATCAGGTAGCGATTCTATGTATCTTGGTGAAAGTCAGCAGTTTGAAATTCCTTCACTGCCAGCTTGCAGCGTTTTGTCTGTTTGTTCAGTTAATATAGACAACATGAAAATCTCAAATATGAATTTCCTTTGAGAACTTACGTTTGTTATTCCTCAACTTCCTTGCATCATCAGTATGGCCATAGCTGTTATATCGACCTTTGAACTAGTCAATTCGGTAACTTCTGACTCTGTTAATTTTTCAACTTCCACTCTGTGCTTTTGCCAACAAGTGTTTCCCCCTCGGGCTGGTCTCATGTTCTGATGGATGCCGAAGAACTTGATAACAAACATTACTTATGACCCCAGGGCAGCCGGTCTGCTCAATTCCGCAGTTTGAATATGGGTTAATGACATTGCATAGCCCTTTGAATATCCAAGATGGAAGACCAGAAATTGGTGACGCTCTGTGGATACTTATCTTTAGGAGGTAGTAGCAATATCGTCGCCAACATTTTTGCCTATAGAGGCGGCTGGTACCTTGATTATGGGTTATCACCATGGCATAGCACTTTGATTATCAACGATGCAAGACAAAAACTGGGTGACACTCCTTTTCAGGAGGTAGTAGCGATATCGTCACTAGCAGTTTCTCGCATCAAGGCCGCCGATAGGACAATTATGAGTTGATGCTGTTGCATAGCCATTTGACGACCCAAGATACCTGTCCAAAAACTGTTGATGCTCCGTTGACAATCATGTTTAGATGGTACTAGAGATATCATTGTAAGCATTTTTGCCCATGAAGGTGGCGAACAGTTCAGTTATGGGTTAACACCATTATATAGCGTTTCAATTATCCAAGATGCAAGACCAGAAATCTTGACGCTCTGTGGACGCTAATTTGTAGGAGGTAGTAGCAATATCGTCACTACAATTTTTGCCCATAAAGCCGGCCAATATTGAAATTATGGGTTAACATCGTTGCACAGCCCAGTGTTTGTCCAACATGCCCGACCCGAAATCGTTGACGCTCTGTTGTGGCTCACTTCTTGGATGGGGCAACGGGGGTGGCACTTTCCTTCGAATCTACAAAGCCGGCGGAGACTTCATCATTGGAAGGATGTGAGCATGCAGCCATTTGATTGCGGAGAGAGTAAGACCAAAAATCGCTGATGGTCCATTGACGCTCACCTCGATGACATACTAACAGTCATTGGATGGGCAACAATTCCACACAAAATGCATATTGTAATTATTGACAGCCAATATTTCATTTCTGTGTAAGATCATATTCATTCAAAAGCTTCGAGGCCTCTCTGTTTCTGCGCCACCACTACACATGATACCTCAGCAATGAATGATGTAGGCTCATTGCTTTACAGTGCTTTCGGGCAACAATTAACGGCATAAAGATCCATCCATCAGTTTTGGATTTAAAAAGACTCACTTCTTCAGCTTGCCTTATGCGGCTCCTTCTCCTCGATTTCCATGACATACCATAAGCAATTATACACCTCATGACGATGTGCACCAGGTCTGAGTGGATAGTTACACATTTGAATGCATGGAGTGATGCAGCATGACGGCTGTCATTCATCCGGGTTCTTATTGCGTATTGACTGCTTCTTGTATGACATGTCTGACATCACTCACCTAATTTTTGTTAGTATATGTGGTCTCCAATTTAGGTTTTGCTTTCTCACTCAACCGTAACAGGTAAGACAATATTATGTTTGCTGGTTGTCTATCAAGTTGATTTGGAGTTAGGAACTTTCCAATGACCCGCACAACCTTTGCATACCCATTGACGAATAATCATGTCTCACAATTTAGTTACTGAAATCCAGACAAAGGTGACTTGTAGCAAAATTGGTACACAAATTGCTTTTCACAGTGACACATCGTCAAAGTCATCTATTTGGCTATCTGTTGCTCTGGCGTTGCATGAGCTGTCACCATATCTTCATCCGAATCCAATTTCTGTCTGGTCGTCAGCTAGGGACATTATATGCAGGGGAAAAAGTGTACAGGTTGAACAGGCTTTGATTGCTTTGTGTGTGACGAATCGGGTGCCATGACAGGCGGGAGAGACATGATGCCTTTGTTTGACTGTGGGTTCTATGAACCCAGCCGCATTTGACTACTTACTGGTTGAGAAGTCCCATGCGGCATTCGCGATTGTCCAGGGATGATATCACGAGTCTGCATAAGCTCTGCAAATTATGTTGGTGAAAGTGTGGCTGCAGTCGTGTCCGTTTGACGCTGGACAACTGCAGGAACCATAGATTTGGCCGTCTCATACTTCATATCTCTCTCGCTAAAGTAGTCGGCCGCGTACCCCCATCCTGGTTGCATCAATTTGTCAAGCCTCATCTGCTTCTGCTGATAGCTCCTCATGCAGTGCTGTACCATTTTTGAGATTGTGCCCATCACCCAGTCGGGTTCTTCATCTTCGCTGAGCTTGGCAAGCACTTCATCTGCTTCATTATCTTCCTCATCTTCCCCATCCTCCGCATCGTCTGAACTTGCAAGATCATTGAGACTGTCTCCCATAGCAATCAACATCTTCTGTAATGTTTGTTCCGGCTTTCTGTTTGTCGATCCCGCCTTTTCAGCATTACTCATATCTTACTCCTCTCGTTCAATCGCTGTCTCTGCGTGTTGAACTTGCTCTCTTGCCACAGCAGTCTCTCTATCCTCATAATCCTCAATCCATTGCTCTTCCTCTTCTTTATTCAAAAAGTGCGTTTCTCATCATTTCTCTGCTGAAAGCTTCTTGTTAGATTATAAGCAGCGCAATACTCCCAATGCTCGGACAGTGTGTGCCTCCAAGCCACTATGGCCTTCACGGACTTGATGGCATTGTCGTGTCGAGCGCTTTTTAGATTTGCTGTTTTTGCATGCTGGATGAGGCGAAAGGTCCATGTTTGGAGCATTGACCATTGTATCTTGGGTTGACGGTATTGTAAGATCCGGGTGATGTCTTGAGACAAACATCACCGGAGGTCGTTTCCGTCGAAGAATGTCCTTTCAATATCTAACCAAGTCGAGATTTCAGCACTAATTCACTGCAATATATCCCGGTAAACAATCAAACAGCATCGGACTAACTTACTGCAAATTACAGGATAGTTGCAATCACATGCAGGTGTCAGCTATATGCAGTAGGCTTTGTCTTGAGTAGAATGTGCAAGTTGGCTGTCACTCATTCCATTTTGACTTGAAACTAACTATTGATTGCACAGGACTTCCCACTTCTTTTCGTTATCATAGTCCTCACCATTTCCCCAACTGCAAGTCATGGCTCCACATACACCTCAGCCAGGTGGGAGTGGATTCCAATCGAGCCAAACAGCAGGCACTTTATCCCGTTCAGCACCCACCGAGACATAGCGGCAAGGCAGGTACCAGTTAGTCCACCCCAACACTGCCAATGCAGCCACCAACGATATGACCCAGGATGCACATATAAATATGCTACATGGCACCGGAAACAGCAACCATAAGAAGCTGCATGCGATCGGATGTGAGGAGCTCCATATCAAGGTAGACAGCAGTCAACTAACTATATAATATACAGCTGGTGTATGTAGAGGGCTCCATGGCCAATTTATTGCTGCCCATGATGCGAATCATCCATGGTTATCTAGGGCATATGTCTGCAGTCAGCAAAATCAAACATCATGATGTTAACAGTTCTAGGATTTTCGCAGGAGAAATTCATGATAAAGGACCACAAGAGTGGACGAAACAGGCTTTGAAGACCTCGCCAGACGCTACGGAGTCGAATCAGGTAGAGGTAATAGCCAAATCTCACTTTCAGAAGCAACCAATTTCTTCTAGATTTTCATCATGTCAGCTACTATGGCAAGGCAAGGAGGTCGGGTACAGCTAGGACAGTCCAACATGCGCCTCGCCTTGAATATGGCCGAAATGGCAACGGCAGGGTGTTCACACGCCATACTAGAGGAAACACAACACCTGATCGAGAATCCTTGCACCGAAGTCTGAGAAGGGAAGAAGCAGGGAGTTCTGTTTTGTGGCCATCAAAGGTGAAGGCTACGATGAAAAGACACCCGGCAATGGTTCGAGAAAATCAGATGGACAGCTGCATTCCATTCCAAAATGGCACACCAAAGAATCTGCAGACACACTTGAGGTGGGGAGGCACGGGTGCACCTTGACCAGATCCGGCTCCACCTCCGCCCAGAATGCCACCTGTGCCACCTGGTGATAATGAGGGAACGCCAAGTTCCGAAATCGAAACTGTGCCACCCGGATATGTGTATAAACATCCTCCCTTTCCCAACGATCAATTTTTCAATCTTGATTCACATGCCAAGGATCGCAAGCACGATAAAGATTTTTGTCCAGATTTGTCAACTGATGAAGGAACATCCACTGGTTAGTACACTATCTGCAGCGTGGAAATGCAGCTGACAGCCATTCTGCAGATGAGAGCATCCTATTGAGCAAACCTGACAGTGATGACAAGCATTAATAGAAAGGAACAGGATTTTTGAGTAGTATTATTAGCTACAATTAGCAGACACTTTAAAGTATATTTTAAATGATGTAATTATAGGAATTGTTCAAGAACAATGCAGCGATGAAGGAGAAGGTACATGAAGACGATAGAACACATGCCATAACACCATTACTGATATTCTATGCCAAATTGAATTCTTGTATATTGCGGATACGCCCGGTGCACATTGAGCGTCAATGGAGCATCCATGATTTTTGGTCAGTAAGTCAGCTAATCGAAATGTGACTTAGTTTTTGTTATACATAATCACAGTATTGGCCGCCTTAATAGGCAAAAGAGAAAGCTACATGCTCCCTACCCCATCTTGACAATGAGTGTCAACATAGCATTCTGGCGGGAAAATCCATGTCTCACCCCCACCAGCACTCAGCTTGGCTGAAGACAGAGCTTCGGCGGGTGTACCAATATACACGGATGACGGAGGACAACTAAGTGACAGGGGCAGACGGAGATACAGGGGTAACGGTGATGCAAGGAGCGACAGGGAGTATATATTTGGTAGAGCCCAGGGTGGATAAGTTCCCATCTTGTACCATATCTCATCATATCCTACCACGAATTACACACTCTATCTTTCCAATCCCTTGACCTCAGGTGCATATTCTGACACTTCATGGATTCTCATGGCCGGGTAATATCATATCATCTCACCCTATGTGTATGCTCCACAGGCCAGGACCACTCTTTGTTGCGAAGTCCATCTGCATGACCCAAGAGGTGCGGCGAAGTGTTGATGATGGGTCTCTGCCTTCTACTTCCGCCATTTCACCTCAAATGGAGCCCAAAGGTGGATTCTGGTTTGGAAAGCTGAGTATAGAATGGTGGGAAAGACTCCCACTAGCTATTACTGGTAAACATGGAGAGAAGAGAATGGTGGACAATTCTAACTATGTCGGATTGGAATGCCGGATGCGCTATGCCTGGTATATCAATGTCAATAATGAAAAAGCCACTGACCAAATCCCAGGACGAACACCGAGGAAATGGCACCGACTTCATACCGAGATGAACACCGACAAAATGGCGCCAACCCAACACGGGAGGAATCGTACCAACCAAACCAAGTGACAAAACGTATCAACCGCACACCAGGATGACAGGCATCAACCTCGCTGATGAGACGAACTACACCAACCTCACACCGGGACGAACACCAAGAGGCAGGCACTGACCTCGCAGGTGAGACCCCAGTCACCAACCGCATACCAGGATGACAACCACTGACTACTCAGCCGGGATGAAATTCACCGACCTGACACTGGGACCACAGGCGCTGACCTAACACCCAGACGACAGGCACGGACCTCATACCGGGAAGGGAAAACACAAGAGAGAAACAAGACGGCACACCCATACTAAAGAAAGCACTCATCCGCAGGAACACTTGGAAAAGGAAATAAGGATGCCAGTAAGACTAGGAAGGATGCTGATCAGGATACTACTAGTCGTGGGGGGAGAGATCGCAGGGAACAGAACCCGAGTGATAGACGGCATGGCAGGAATCTACAAGAGATGACTGAGAGGTCGTAAATCTGGGCTAGGAAAGACCGAAAAGACAGAGTGCACCACAAAAAGAGCGTCAATTATCCCAACTCCCCTTCCAAGAACTCACAAACTAGCAATTGACCTTAGATCACCAATTACTGCCAATTCACCACCTAATCTAACATCCCGTCTCCAAACCGCTACAAACAGTACCAAGATGTCAACTGGACACTCTGGATCCAATTCCGCCCCCAGTTCAAGTGACTGTACCGCTTCCACTAGTGCTGGTCCCTCAAGCCATGCCGGATCCTCCACCAGCGCTGGACTTTCCGCCAACACCTCGCCCAATCATGTCCATGATCAAAGGCAATTCATCGAGTCCTTGGCCCTCGCCATTGATAAGGGAAACAAGCAAATGCCACTCCCGGGCACCATGGGCACCCCAGTCTTCGGAGGAGTGGAAGTTACCAACTTCATCCAAGCTTACGAAAGCGTCTCATCTTGCACCGGGACCGACCCAGCAGTGGAAGACATCATCACAACCTTGCTGTACTACTGCTCATACACGGTCCAGGAAATGCCCAAAATGATGAACGGTTATCTGAGTAAGGATTGGGAGCAGTTGAAAAAGGAACTGCAGGATGCCTTCCACCACACCAATAGCAGAGTCTATATGTACATGAGATCGTACTTGGAGCTACTATGCAATGACCAGCTGGAAGGTGGGAATGTCGGCCTGAAAGCCTTTATCCTCACCTACGACAACATCAGCTGCTATATGATCAACAAGCGCACCTTGACCGAGTACACACAGGTGGGAATGATTCTCGGAGCCCTTCGCTGGGATCTGAGAGCGAAAATGGTTATGAAACTTGAACCAGTTCCCAGAGACCCCGAGACATTCGAATACAACAAACTCCGAATACATGTCCTCGACAAATATGTTCCCAGCGATGCCCTCACTCTCATGGATTCTGATGGAGCACATATGGCACCGGGGGTTTCATCTTACTCCATCCCAGCTGGAGTTCCACTCCCACAGATGGCAGCAGTGGTGAATCTTCCAGCAATCCCTAGCAAAGAGACCCCGGCACCAGCGCAAGCCATGGAGGAAATTCCCATCACTAAAGCTGACAATACAATCGACACCAAAATGCACAATATGATGAAGGCCTTTGAAGCTTGGACGTTGCGGCTGAGCAAAGCGAATGAGCCCAGATACGGAGGCTACCAGACTGCCAGGGCATACACCATCCAGGCTGACCATCCACCTCGGCCCACACCGATCAACTTCCCACCTCTGGAAGCACGCATGGGACCCGCCCACTACCCACTGGGACCCAATTCCCAGCAGTATCCATGGTAATCATTGTAACCCTGTATCTATTCTTATGAGCTAGAACACATCCACACACTCTGTCTCGATGCGCACACCAACCAGGAGAAAGGAATAGTCCACCTCAATCAATGTGGATGAGTAACCCTAGGACCAGGAGGAGGGAATGGAGGAGAAATATCCGGATATCGACCAGAAAGATGGTTCTTGACAATGCGGGAGTACGCCTGGGAAGTAGCTTGGCAAGGGCAGCAGGGAGGGAGAGTAACCGCTATGGCTGCACCACAGCCACCTCTGCCGCAGTACATTGCAAGATCTCAGCTCATTCGCATGGCCAGTGCATAGGTAACTGCTTTCTGCTCAGGTATCGCCCAACAGCTGTTGGAAATCGATGAGTACTCCTCTCGTCTGTCTACAGATAGGGAAGGTAAGGTAGAAAGTAACCATGACCGTATCGAGGAGTTGAGCATTGAGGAAGTACAGCAAGAAGAAGAGCAAGGTGTGAGCAGTGCGGAGGAAGAGGAGGAATGTGAGACAGAGTAAGAGAGAGACGCGGGATTAGACGCGAAATAGAGAACAAAATTGTCGGCAGTTGTACGTACACAGAGGGGATACATCTTCATGGACACCAGAAGGAAGAGGATGGATGAGGTAACAAGGGGTGATGATAAGCGGGCACGTATGGAGGAAGAGGTTCCAGAGGTTTCAACAGATTGTAGTACCCAGGAAAGAGAACTATCAAGGAAGCGGTAGCATTCAGCAAGCAACCGGCCAAGTCGGACCACATCAAAAACACAACTCCATAGACGCCAAAGGCTCTGAAAATGCAACCAAAGATAGAAATACCCCTGGATACTGGAGTCTACGAAGTCCTCGTATGAAGCCAACTCGATTGTACTATTCTAGCCTGTCAGGAGAGAGACACCGGCGAATTGATCTTTTGACTGTTACCAATGGCTAAAACTGAGTCAGTTCCCAATAACAAACGAGTTGCCTCCAGGACCCCAGCTGCACCAAAGAGAATCAGAGTTGTTCATGGTTCTACCTTCTCCGGCCTGGAAGATTATGCCCAACACAGCGTGTTCAGGTACGCCATAGCCTCTCCAATTGGTCTCGGAATGATATACTGGCACAAAGTCTCCACGCTCATTGATGGTGAATCTGAGATCTGCGTAATGAGTGAAGTGGTGGCAAGAGAGTTGAACATCTGGTGGAAACGTGCTAACTGGGAGATGATAACTGCCGATAGCAATTGGTCTGATTTGAACGAGGTGGCAGTGTCCGTGCCCATCAATGTGCATGGTATCATCATTTTCAAGCCTACCTGTTTCGCAAAAGCCAGATCCCAACAGTTTATCTTGGGTTGCCCCTGGGTATCATACGCTCGAAAGTGTAAGAGGAACATGGACGATGGCAGTTGCAAGACCACCATCGCAGCTGTCGACGGGTCAGAGCAGGTGACATTTCTCACTACCTTTCCAGGAGACAAGAGGGCTAGATTCTCCAGCAGCTCTGGAAACTTATATGCCTTGCTAAAGTAAGGGCAACTAGGAAAAATAGGGCCCAGCACTATGAAGGTAAGAGGTTGGACAATTCTGTGAGGAAAGATGGGAATGAGAGGGGTTCAAATAGCAGAATAGGAAAAGAGAAGAAGTTGGTGGATAGGAATGGGGGCTTGCTGGGAAAGTGGAAGGATTATACCACACGAAAGAGAAGGAAACGTTTAAGGAAGGGGAACACTCAGTCAGCAAAGGGGGGCTATCGAAAGCCATGAGGAAGCTAGTGGGAAGAGGCGTGAATTGGGAGGATGAGTGTGAAGAGGAGTAAGGACTGGTAGTCAGAGAGCTGGGTAGAAGGATGGTGACAGAAGAGTGGTTGATGGTAGAAGAGGCTCTGGTGAAGGAAAGGAGGGTAACCGGGAGGGAATCCAGGACTTTTGGGTCGGTTTCTAACAATAGCATTGCTCCCAAACGTAGTCAAATATGTCCCATTTTCTTGTACAATGATTTGGCAAAGTGCAACTTTGACGAAAACACGACAGCAGCCTGGGTGCACAGCTGCTTCAAATGTGTTGCCCAGAAAATGGAACGTGTTCCCATGACGGATGGAAGTACACCAGATGCCGGACTCGTCAGCAGAGGAAGAGTAATCACCTGGGTGGTACCAATACCAGGCCCCTGGGACAAGTGGTTTATTCCCATATTCACCCACAGAGCAAGAGGGGGAAGGTTGACACCTGAGGGAATACAAGAGCTATGGATAGGGAATGTATTGAGCCCAAAGCAATAGGATGCCCTCCTGGGTATGCTATTGAATAGAGAGTCCGCTCTCTGATGGACATGCGAGGAACTGGGAACAATCAGCGACAAGGTTGGGCCACTGCACCATATCCGGCGGCAGTCCAGTCACACTGCCCAGATACATGGTGTATTCCGCGTACTGAACGAATTCATTCCCATGGTATGAGAGATAATAGACAAGAGGGTTTGGCAGGGCCTATTCAAGCCCGCTTGGGGCCCCTACAGGAATGCTCCCTTCTTAGTTCCACAAAGAAATGTGAAGTACCGCTTCCTCATCTCAGGTGTGAGTGCAAAGCGGGATACAGTAGAAGCCTCTGGCATACCGCCTAACGTCGAAGAGTTTTCCAAAGCCTTCGCCAGACTGCTAATATCATCACCGGTTGACTTGCACTCAGAGTACGACTAAAAAATGTGCACACAGATAGCCGGGACTATATGGCATTCCAGCCTACGCAAGGCATGTATTGGCCGACCAGACTGGTGCAGAGAGCGACCAACTCAGTATCAGCATTTGTCAGAGTATCTCGGAAAAGGCTAAACGCTCACCTGGGATCAATCAGAGAAATCATCGTCGACAATGTCTGAGTGAAAGGCCCAAACAGTCGATAGTGAGACAAGGAGGTGAAATGCCTGCCAGGAATTCGAAGGATTGTTATGGAACACCTCCGGAACCTCGATAACGTACTTGATGATATGTAGAGTGCTGGAGCCATCAATTCCGGAGAGAAATTCAACTGGAGCTGGCACATGGTATCAATAGTTGGGTTTATCTATAGCGAAGCTACACGGTGGCTGCAAGCACCAAAGGTGGATAAGGGGTGCAATATGCCCTGGTGCGAGAACCATACCAGGTGCAGGGCATTTCTCGGGCTTTGTACATACTACCGAATATGGATCCCTGAGTATGCAATAGTTGCAGGCCCCCTGTTGCCAAATCTTATGGAAGGACATCGAGTTTCAATGGGAGAGTGAGGAAAAGAAACCTATGGCAATCGTGAAGGATGCTCTCTGAAATGCTGCTGCGTCGAAGATGTTCGACATTAGTGACAGCACCGGGCAAATAGTCGTTGGAGTTGACGTCAGTTAAAAGGGCTGGGGGGTAATCTTGCAGCAGGATGATGAAAATAATTAACGTCACCCTTGTTGCTATCAAAGAGGGCTCCTCAACAAAGCCGAGAAGAAATGTGATGGGTGGAAATGAGAGTGTCGGCGGCCGAGGATTTGACGTCAGTAGTTTTGCAACTACGTATTTGGGGTCAGATTCCTCATGGAGACAGACCCTAACACATTACTGCATCAACTAAGCTTGCCTGGAAACGCGCTGCCAGGAGCACCAGTCACCCACTGGATCACCTGGCTGCAACAGATCGTCTTCGGAGTGAAACCCAATCCAGGGAGACTGCATGAAGGTCCCGATAGTCTCCCACTGTAGCTGCGAGGCGATTCAAAGCCTGAGCCAGCAGAGGAGGAGGATCTAGAGGAAACGATCGAAGCAAGCTTACGAGGATACAGGTGGAACAAGGACCAGAACGAAAAGGAGGGAGAGAGCATAAGAACCATTTGTTGGGTCAAGACTGGTGGAGGAATACAGAGGGAGATGCAAGGATATAGGTGAATTTCTGGGGAACCTGAACCAGCCGGAATGAAACACACCGATGGAAATGCAGCAATTTCAGTGGGAGGCCACAGAATTCCTTGTGGGAAATTGAGTACTCTTCCGGAGGCTGAAAACTAAAGAATCTCTGGCAATGGCGCCGCTGAGCACCGAGCACAAAAGGAGAGTAATTGAAGCTCCAGACGGACCGAGCAGGCACCATGGGAGGGAAGGAATGCTACGAAAGGCAGTGGAGCGGTACTGGTGGCCGGAAATGTATGTCGACGTCAAAGACTGAGTGAAAATGTTCGAGTAGTGGGAGAACAGTGTGCCTCTACCTTATGATGAACCACTGGATACCTAACAGTTTGTCACCTGTGGCAGTGAGTGGGGATGGAGATTTCGTACATGCTCAAAACAGAGGACAGGTATCACCTACCAGTACTAGCCAGGGAATATTTCAGCTGGTGGGCAGAGGCACGACCTCTACAAAAGGGCACATCTGAGACGGTAGCCCACATATTTTACAATGAGGTCATTTGCCAGTTCATGACCCCACAAAGTGTGGTAGTGGACGGAGGTGCAGATGACAAGAACTGAACCGACCACCTCCTCAATCTGTTCAATATCAAGAGGATCACCATAACACTGTACCATGCCGCCACTAATGGAGTAATCGAACAAGAACTCAGACCGATTGCAGATGCAATATCTAAACTCACAGCCTGCTCTGACACACCGAAAGAGATGTTGATTGACCACCTACTGCCAGTGCTTTGGGCACACAGGATCAACGTCAGATGGAGAACCAGATATTCGCCATTCCAGCTTATGTTCGGACAAGATGCAGTACTTCTGATAGAGCTGGAGAACATAACATGGAATACCGCCATCCGGATCCAAGGAATCGACGATACAGCATCACTGATTGTGGCCAGAGCACGACAGCTGGAACGACGGCAAGATCATATCTATGCTCCCATACAAAACCTAAAGGAGTCGAGAGATGCCAACAAATGTTACTTCGACCAAGAAGCCAACCTCTGAGCTGAAGATCCCGAAATCGGTTACCTACCTCTCATACATGAAATCATGATGGAGCAGTCTCATAATGCCGAACTGGCTGCTACGTGGGAAGGGTCCTACCGAGTCACAAAAAGTTCCCCGAGCTCGAGGTCTTATCGACTATCAGAAATAGCTGGAGCAGAACTCGCAGGCTGCACAGATGGTAGTCGACTCAAGAAGTTCATCAGTTGCCATGAAGGCGTACACTGTGCTGGAGAAATTTCTATGCCTAATACCACGCAAGAGGAGGAATTGTAGGAATGTGAGGAATTAGAGGTGGAGGCAGTAGCAGGCCAGATATATAGAGAAGGAAGATGCATGTATTGGATTAAGTGGAAAGACTGGGAGCAACAATCATGGGTACGGGAGAGGATATGGTGGGGTGTATAGAGCTTGTGTATATGTGGAACACTGCTGATCCGGTGCCGGCAGAGCACCCGTCCAAACAATGATGGGAAAGATGTGGGAGGGGAAGAACGGGAGATGGGATGACATCCATTGCATGGACCATAACGAAAAGGGTTGAAGATACCAAAGCCACACATTTTGGTGGGGTTGTGAGATGGAGGGAGAATATCAAATCCACACAGTTGTGTGGATTTGCAAGATGGAGGGGGAAGAAATATTCCTATCGGCTGATTTGCACCCACATTACACTGACAATTCCTACCATTTTGGTCTCACCCTCCAGTAACCTCGAGACAAGAGAGACGATGATTATTGCCGGAGTGGGCAGACAATTCACCACCATGAACAGGAACACCAAGCAAGATATGCCAAACCGCTGGGTACATGTGGAGAAAGAGGAGGGGAAGAGGCGAAGAAGTTGTGAAGAGATATGAGAGGAGCATAGTAGGAAAATCCGGAACCACATATAGACTGGAAAAAGAAGCATCTGGCACTATGCGCCCCTCCAGGTGTATAAAGAGCTTCCCCCCCCCACTACGTTCCCATGGAAAGTGAACCGCCGGATTGTAACATTTGTCTTTCTCTGCACACCGAGGACTGTGCCCAATATCGCCTTCTCAACCACAAACAATGACAAAAGACCGTGATGACATTTACATCAATCAATGAGATCGCAGTAGCACTCAGTGATGCCTTGAATTTCGAAGAGTCCTCGACCTCTTCCACCCCACTAACAGCCTCGACTCCACATCCGCTGCCGCCCCCGCAGCGGCCACCACCACCGCAGCCAACACCACTGGAGCCAACATCACTGCCGGTACTACGTATGCCTCCTCCTCACATATCTCTATCATTCCTAGCGATCCCTCTCCAGTACCCCTCTCATCAGCAACACTATCACAACTCAGCAGGGACTTCTGGTCAAACAGGCCTGTTGGATCGCTACAAGAAGCCGTGGAGATTGGTGCTTGGGAGCTTCCCCCCCAAAGGCAAGCGAATATCATGCTCAAAATCTATGATCTCTTTCGCAAGATTACAGATGCTGCCAACACCCAGGTCACTTGGCTGTCGAACTTCACCAAGAGGAATCTTGACTTCAAGCAGTTGAGATTCAAGTGATACAGCGACTTCCTTAAGGCCCTCGACAGGTCCGGCAGAGTAAGGGAGATGATGAAGCAACCTTACTCTGCCCAGCAGAGGAAGACACTTGCAACGAAGAAGGTGGCGGACCTCTCGCAACACAATCCCAAACTCCAGGAAATTCTAAGTGATTCCAGCGGAAGTGAGAAGTGGATGCAATTGACAGCGATCGCCAACCTAACATCCAGAGATCCCAGGTTAGTGAAGAGATGACTCAATTGTGCATTCATCTACCGTTTCACCAAGTTCAACCTGAAGTCGACAGCGTACAAGTGGTACACTTTTGCTGACTTCCATGAAGCGAAAACGATGTGAGATAATGGCTGCCCTCAGCTGGAAGAAGGAATCGACTATGAAGCTATGGGCTTGAAATGGTACCGGGGGTTACTAATGCCACATAGTTATTACCCTGGCATGGATGACCACGATCACACCAATTGACTCCATACCATCTCACCATCAGTACCGCCTGCCAACCATGGCACACCACCTGCCGACCATGGGATACCCGTACCACCTCCATCCCCTGCTCAGAGCAAGATGCTTCCACCGCCAACCCCATTGACCAAGGGAAAGGAAATTGAAAAGAATGGGAGAAATGTTGGAGGGCAATGGATAGAGGTGGCCGAAGATGGATCTGAGGATAGAACCAGCACTGCCGCCGAGAAAGACACGAGTACATTTCCGCCAGCACCCACCGACAAAGAGGCTGGTACAACCCCACCAGTGCCAACTGCGAAAAGGCCGGTACGGCCCCACCAGCTCCCACCGGGCAAGAGGCTGGTACAACCCCAGAGAAGCCTACTGATTCTAAGCAGAGGGGCACCCCAATAACCGACCAGCCTGCGACTCCCAGCAGCGAAAGTAGCAGTTCCGATGACGACAACGCAATAGAGGATGAAGAATTCGCGAGCTGCTTCCTACAATTGCATTGCCTCCACCCCGACTGCAAGAGAATGTCGGACAATGAGACGATGATGGCGGCACACCACGAGAGACAATTGGGGAACTAAGCCGTACCTATCTTCCAACCAGCAGTAGATATAGACCCTGAGTTGCGTATAGAGGCCCGGGCACAAGACACAGCAGCCATGTACGGGATCAGTCAGGCATTAGTGCGATTCGATACTCGGCTTGGCATCATCTCGTAGTTCACAAGATTGGAAGGCAGACAAGGAGGGTTGAAGGAGAAAGCGGATACGCAAGGAGTGAGAGTCTTTATGTTTTCCCTTTGGGTATATGGTTTTCCTTTGGATTTATGGTTTTCCTTTGAGTTTATGGTTTTCCTTTGGGTCTACCTTTGTGTCTTTCCTTTGGGTTTATGACATTCTTATGTTCTTTCGAGTCTGCATATATGGTTAAATGGAAGAGGAGAGGTGTGATTCCCACAGAGGGCCAGGGAGGAGTTGCGGTGGGAAAATCCGTTTCTCACCACCACCGCCAGTCAGCTCGGCAGAGGCCAGTGCTGTGGCGGGTGTACGGAGATACATGGATGACAGAGATGCACAGGGTGATGAGGGCGGACAGAGATACTTGGGTAATGGAGATGGATGGAGCGATGGGGAGTATTTATTCAGGAGACCCCGGGGTTGAAAGCATCCCATCTTGTACGATATGTCATCTCATCATACAATGAATTACACACTCCATGATTCTCATCTTCTAATGTCACTCGTTCGTTTTGAGACTTCTTGGCTCCACCCAATTGCATGGATCCCCACGGCCGGGTAGTATTATATCTTCTAACCATCTTTCTACACAATACAGGCTGCAACCACTGTTTCTCACGAATTCCTTTTGGATGCCGCGAGAGGTGCAGCGGTGCGTTGACGATGGGCTCTCTGCCTTCTTGCTCCGCTGTTTCACCACAGTGTTAACAATTTTGGTCCTCAACAGTTAGCTAATTGATCAGAGACGTGGTTATTTTGATGTGTACAGAAAGTATTGTCCACCATAATCGACAAAAATGCTAGCTACAGAATCGCTACTATCTTCTAAAACTCAGCGTAAACAGAGTGTCAACGATTTTGGGTCTTGCATCTTGGGTGATCTATGAGGTGCTTGATCACAGACATCTGTAAACTGGGAGTTGGCAGCCTTTATAGGCAGATAAGCAAGAGATGTTCCCACGACAGCCTCCCAGACATTCACAACTTAATCGATTGTGAAAGCTGCAATTCCATGTTTCTGAGCGTTGTAGCGTAAAAACCGGTCAAAACGTTGTATATAGACAGTCACAGCCACATCGCACTGTGATTGACCACGATGCAAGGCCAAATATAGTTGACACTGTGTTGACTCTCATTTTCAAGATCAGGCAGCAGTAAGCGTGTAGTTATCTCTGTGACCAAAAACAGCAGCCAATACTGTGATTATGTATAACAACGACCAAATGATTCTTTCATTACCTGACGCCCAAGACCAAAAATCATGGACACTCCGTTGACGCTCATTTTCAGGACGTAGTAGCGATGATGTAGCTAGTGCTTCTGTCCGTGAAGGGGGCCAATTCTTTCAGTACACATCAAAACTACCACGGCTCTGATCAATTTCCTGACTTGTGAAACCAAAAATCGTTGACGCTCCGTTGACTCTCATTTTCAGGATTGGGCAGGGAGCTAGTCTCTCCTGTCTTTGATTATAAAGGTGGCCATTGCATCAAAAAAGAACAAAGACATGCCAAAGTCAATATTTTGCGATTAGCAGTAGGATATCTGAATGTGAAGATACATAGAACAACCAGAAAACCAGAACCGGAGATGCGAACTGATGGGTCTAGCCAAACCCGGCAAAACACGCGGGTTGACAGGTACAGATCCGGGCTCAGCCCGCCAAGAAGCAGTGCCTTGGGTTTGGTGTTGATTCCGGCACTGAACTGAACTGTTCGCCGGGTCCTCACCTGGACTTCTGGCGGGTTACCTGGAATCGTTGCTACCACTAGATACATCTATTACTCTCGCAGACATTCTTATTGGTGAATTCAATTTACCTGGTGGATGTATGTATATCATTCCATATATGTTAGAGGGTAGTACATTCCAAGTACCAACATTTCGTCAATCTAGCTGTGGTTCCTCTTTTGTTACTACTCGAGGTGTTTTCCAATGTAATTATCATACATCAGCAAAAAAGTGAAATTGATTTCCGAAAATGGACCACACGCACCGATCCTTCTCCACATTCTCCAGAAATACTCCAAGCAACTTGTTTGCGATCTTCCACCATGCTTTGAAGCATTGAATGATGTTATTGCGTTATCACAACATCTCAAAAACGTGTTTAGTCATTTAATCAAATTTGTTGCACTTGATTCTTTCACGTTTGTCCTCTAGATTATAATTGTTGGTTTTTTGAACTGTTCCATTGATTTCAAGAATATTGTTAACAATTTGATTCCTTGGGACATCGATTATACACAAGCTTGCACAACTCCCATTACAAAAATTATGACACCCAGAGTGAACACTCATCAGAGTTCTACATATCGCTGCAATGATTACTTCAAGCATAGAGTCGAATAATATACAGGGAAAATAAATTGAAACTATTCAAGTCAATCGTGTTGCTCAAGTACCACTGCAAGATATCTGGCTGCGGCGTCAGAGGAAGAAGGTGTACAGCACCTTGGAGTGCGCGTATAGGGACAATATACGTGGTTTCGACGCCGACAGGAGGCTTATGACATTAACTTTCTTCGTGCTATGATTGCATCTGAGGTTGATGCCTCTCCTTGACGATCACCATACCAGCAGTGACACGTTTTGGCCCTGCTGCAAATGTCTGAGCCAAGGCTAGTAGAACTTTAACGCTCGATTTTGCATCCTTGACGACCAAAAGACACTGCAACCTAGTTGGGATTCGTCCAGCAGTCGACTCAAAGTGGCCATTCGGACTCGTCCCCATCCAGAGAAGCAATGCATCATATCTTGGTGGCTTATGCTTTCTTCACCTTGTGGACGCAGTGCAACCAACCATATGAACTGCATGCTCGTCGCATTGAAAGGATGCGACTGGAATTGCTACCGCGTTGTACCGAATGTATTTTCCATTGTTGAGACGACTGAAATACTGATGGTGAGTGATGTAGACTATTACGCTGGCAAATATCTTGAAACACCAAGCAATGTGATTCGGTAGCTCTCCTTTTGGCATTGCACACCACTCCGCGAAGTCATCAAGGGTCTTGATTTCTGGTTGCGGGTTTTTCATCATTTGCTTCATAGGTGCATTGGTTAGAGGCATATTATCGTTGCAATGTTGTTTTGGAGCATTTGCATTGACCTCCCGATACAAAAACACCTCCTTCCGGGCTGTCATTCGCAACATCTGGTATGTGTCCTCATGATGATTCCATTCTCGGTAAACTTGTTTAGGTTCCATCATTGCTTTTTCTCGTAGTTCAGAGCTTACGTTTAAGAGGTTGCCAAGCTGGCGGATATGGTCAGAGAAGTGGTTCAGAAGATGCATCTTCTCCAAGTTGAAATCCAATTCAAGGAGAAGATGTTGTGCAATTTCTGACTTGATCTGCATTGTATCTTCATCAACACGACGACGCATTACAGCCGCAGGAAGATTGGTCCAAACCAGATTACTTTCACGTTCCTTCGGTTTTTCCAAAGAAAGCTGCTTTTCAACGCTTCCGAGACCATCGTGCTTGATTTCCTGGCGCGGAATCGACTGCAAACATCTTTCAGATGATGGTACTCCCACAGATAATTCTCCATGTACTCGATCGTGGCCTCAGTAAGGTACCGGTACAGTGCTGTAAGGTGAAAATACACAAAGTTCTTGACGCACAACAGGGTTCTGTGATGTGAATCTATTGGCTCGCTGAAGGGTTTAAATAAGTCGCCACAAATAGTGGAACAATCACACACCCAAGTGCTTTCATCTCCATACCAATCCATTGCGTCACCTAGTTATATGTCTTGTTGAATCGAGCAAAGCCAGAAAATGGAGGCAGCATCGCCCAGCGCCGGTGGAATTTGTCGATCCTGGCATGTTGTTCGAGGAAGAATGTTACCCATTCCATCAAATCCTTTCGCTTACCAAGAGAGATGGTATGAAGAACATCGCATACCATAAGAGTCATCGGTGAGATGCATTTCATATTCCAGAAAAGGCTTCTGAAGCTCCCACTGCTCGATCTTCCAGATATTTTGTTGCGTCCCATCTCTCCGTCTCATCTCCCTGAGTCGCTAGTATCATCTTTTGAAAGTATAGCTGATAGTCGCTCAATCACAATGACAATGAATTCTCTTCTCCAAATGACAAGTTCTGTGGTTCGCACACCGGGCAATGGGGCTGCTTCAGTGAGTGGAAGTGAATGTTTTCGAAGTAGTCAGCCGTCCATGCACAGATGACAGGATAACATTGCCGCATCTGATAGTCCGCACAGAGCATAAGCAATGCAGTGTTGAAATGCGCTTCAAGAGGTCAAAAAATAAGCCTGAGGACCTTCCTTAAATCCTCTCGATTGTGGATTTGTTGTTCCTTCATGGCAGTTGTTTTTCCATAAACTTCAAGGTCTCATTTCGGAGGTACGGGATGAAGGGCCACATGGGTGCTTGCAAGATTCGAAGACATTGATCTAATTGTCGAGTTAATGTTCCAGAGAGTCAAATATGCTGGCGATTGGTTCTTGCCGCCCGAATTGATTGTAAGATGTGTCTGCTCTGAACTGCCGAATGAAGGGACAATTATGGTTGCAAGCGGCTGCCGTAGCTATTGAAGCGGTCAAAATCATCATAGCTTGGACAAAATTCATCGAACGGACCTGTTCATTCCACCACCAGTCGATTGATTTCACCGCTGAGTAGATACGATCCTCCGCATCATTGAATTCCTTTGCTGGAGCATACGGCATATGTTCCCTGATCGCAGACAGTTGCATGAGGAACACAATGCATTCAACAGGATTGAAGTAAAAGGAAAGTGTGTAATCATCATTGTGAAGGTTGATGGGATCAGCCAGGCAATTATAAAACACTTTGCCAGATTGCCACGAGTCGAGGCCCATCGCATAGGACATTTCATGCAATCTTTTGAAGACAGCGTGGGACGAAGTGAAGTTCCTGATGGTTGCCATTGTAAGGTTTGTGAAAGCGCATTGACAGCAGCTGTGCTCAAGATGTGCTTGCCACACCAGTGGGCTAATCGATAATCCTCCTCGTTACAAGATGGTGACCATAGATCAATCACATTGTCGATGATATCAAAATTCTCCTTAGTAATGTGTTTGCCAGCAAGACGGTTGTCCAGGTGTGGAGTACCATAAATACGTGTCCGAACTGGATGTTGCTCTGGATCAATACGCGCATTCGTGCTGTTGTCCTCTGTATCGGTGAAATCATCGTCAGACGGGCGGAGAAATGGGTTGTGATGTGGTTCCTGAACAAATGGAAGTAAATTAGTATGGTGTTTGATCACAAACTATCAACCGGCAGTTCGTTGGTGGATACATATACTATCCTGTTTGTGTAGTCGCGACAGGGGTGAGTGATGTAAGAGCCGATGTAGGAGGACCTCTTCAAGTAGTAAAGACACTGCTGATGATGATCCATTGTTGGTTAGCAAAATGAAATGACGCAACAAAGTTCAGAAGCATCTCGACAGTGATTCAGCTACTCATACCCTATCAAGCGGGCTGGACCTCGGAAAAGCCGCACCTTGATTGGAAATTTCCAAAAAGGGGTCCTACCACTGTTGTAGGATTTCTCTCATCCTTCTTCACACGTTTGGAAAGTGTTTAATTGCTCTCTCAATATCACCATCACGTGGATCTCGAAAAGCATACCACGGCTGCAATCAGCTCCTCACAGCGATTCCTTTGCACCCTCACCAGTCCCTCCTACACACATTGCCAGATTAATGGTTGTCATATTTTGTTAAGTTCAGACAGTTCATGAAACGCGCATTATCCTCAGATGCCGACCAAGCGACCTCATCATAGGGTTCAAGAACTAGAGCATGGAGAAACCAATGATATATGACTGCAGAGCACACTTTGAGTTGCCTTTATGATGAACTTAAGCATTCAGTCGACGAATCAGGGTGCTTAGCTAATGCTAAGCAAATTGATTCCTAGTGGAATCGCAGCCAAGACAGTGTCGCCAGATCAAGATAACCCTCCAAGCCAATCTATATATTCACGTTGCATGCCCACCCTACTTACACTCTCCAGAACGTTCGACTCACCCTCCTCACCTGTGCTACCACATCACATGACTCTTGATGATATATTCAACACTCCCGACACTTGTTCACTGTAACAAGTATTTGATATCCACCACTCACTTATTGACCACAGTTGAGAACCTAAAATGTAATGTGATGCATTCTGGTTGCCGAAATTAGTCATCGCGGATGATAATACAATCCGGATGCCGACTGTACAAGGGCCCCGTGTCTGGGCCGAGAATGCTGGTGTTGGTGTCAGTCAGTGGGCAGCAAAAACCATGGGGATTGGGCAGGAGAAGAGTGGCGTGACAACCCAACAGATAAATATAAAAGTGAGGGAGCGCGTCCGGGAGATTGCCCAGTCTATGAGCATCATCAACAAGCAAGGTGCTCGCCCCGAGCGATGGGATCTCCAATTTGATCGTTGTGTTACTCGAACCAGTGATCTGACAACTACAAGGCCGCTTTGGAATCGGTACATGGCAGACACAACAAACCTTGATGTTCAGAAACTCAAGCCAGCACTGACCAAGTTCACGGTGGTTGGGCTTCGCCGAATGGAGAATAGACTCGACGCAACCCTGACTGAGAAGAGGACAATCTTGCCCGTTTATATGTATTTGATCACCCCGATGCTTCTTTTCTTCTTCCTGATGATGCGTAGACACAGAAGATGACAAGGAAGATACCTTGGGTCACAGGGTATTACCAGTACAGGTGCGTTGAGACGCCTCGACCGATTTCCATGTCGAGCCAATTAGCTTTACCATCGCCTATGTGGATCGTGACATTGCTGGGAAGAGGGTGGGTGAAAACAATACTCAGCTATTCTGGTGGCACTGGCCTGGGGATGTTGAATTCATACTTCTGACATTTACATCGATCATCGATATAACCATTTTGTCAATCGTGTGTGCTGCAATCGCCAGGCTGCCAGACTCCAGCCAGCCAATCCAAGGGCGTTGGGGCTTCTGGGAGATGCCTGATGGAGATGGTGGTCAGTACGCCCATAATGGTACCCCAATCTTCGATAACAATACTGCTGCCGGATGGGTAAAGGTGGCGATGAAATGAAGCAACCCAAAGCTTTTCAGTTTTGTATATCATGGCTAACAAGCCAACTGCACAGCTGGTGCCCAGACGCGTATGCATCATTGCTGCAGCTACCTTGTTCTGAATGACATCCTCCCACCTCCAGCGGAGGATATGATCGATGATATCGCGGAGGGATCGGATGATGATGGTGAGACGCGGCGCCCAAATCCAAGAACCTTCCTGACCACAAAAACAGGCTTCCAAAAGTTTGAACTGAAGCTTCAAAAGAAAATTACCAGACAGCAGTGATACCATGAAGTGATCCGAAACCTTGCTCTTGGTCTCTCTGCAGATTACAAACAACGCTTGGATGATGATGACCATGTTGCTTGGCTATGTGAGCACGATCACATTGTGTATCCTCCCACTGCAGGCTCCTTCTCCAATCGGACATGTGCAACCAGCCACCCAGCTGCCAATTAGTCAATGTGAGGATGGAATGCCCTGGCTGGACGGTTGTTCAAGGATTTGCGTTGTGGGTGGGGATTTGTCTGCACTTTGGAGGGTGGACGGATGGGTGATAATTTGGAGTTTTTTGGTGACGTTTCAGGTCTCTTTTTGGTGTTTGGTTTATTTTATCATTACCTCATTCATATTCATGCATGAAGGGCTGTGTTGAGAGTTCACAATGTGGGGATTAATTGTTGAGACATTTGTTCTTGGGAAAGGAATAGTGGTAGCAATATGACTACATGCATGGCTATCATGTAATTGGTAGTTCGGTATCTTTACCCAGCAGAAGTTAGCCTGAATGATTAGTGCAACGCGAACGAGTTTCAGCTCGTTGCGATGATGATCTTCGTCAAAGGAAGCCAATCAACGATCCCGCAGCATGCTTCACAGCTGCAATTCTTAGTTCCGAGTTCCCGTCCATCCAACGAGTGGGAAGTGTGGGTGACGGGGCAAGCCAAGATCCTGGATTCGTCGACAGGATAAACAGATGCATCACATCAATGCTTTCAATCATATCAACTCTTTCTTTCCTCTGCACAACACTTTAATTCGTTTACTCTACATTCATTCATGTTTCCTTTAGTCACTGATTTAATTTTTTCGTACTTATCACTTGCCGCCTCTTCAAATCATGACAAGAAGGAGCCGCACATCTCCTCCTCCTCCTCTTCCTTCCAGCACTGGCAGAAGCAGATGATCTATCCACGACGAGGATCTCAATGATGATCTCAGCATGAGACGGAACACTTACATTGATTGTTGTAATGACATTTCAGAATCGTACGACGAGCCTCTTCGGCGACCATCCCGGAACGCTATGGGCAAGCGGCCATCAAACGATTCCTTCATGTCAACAATTGGATAACAAGTCACGGCAACTCAATCAACTGCTACGGCTGCGCAACCCCAACATCCTGAGCGTCAGGAGGTATAGATTACCTCGGAGAAGGAGAATGAACATCAGCATGCGCCACTGGCAGCCAAGAAGGTATCCGATTAAGCGTTTGAATGATTGAATCCGACCGCGTATGAACCTATTGACTAGAGGAAGGATTCGGACAAAGCTGGTGAGTAATTGGTTCCATGCAAATCTGGAAATCTGTGGCGATATGAGCCCTTTGTTCACGACGTGACTGGCCTCATTGTTGGCGCAGAATACAACGCCTACACAACCCTCTCAGGCATTCCGGCGACGATCATGGCACGTGTACAGCCTAGTGCTATCAATTATGTGATGTTTGTGAATCCCTTTGCCATGAATGCGATGAAGGCCACCAAGATTCGTAGTTGGTAGTATGATGAAATTGCCAGGATTGATCCAGCCCAGAGAAACTGAGACCCTCCACGTGCCAACATTTCAGTGGTAAATGTGTCATCTCAACGATTGTTTTCACCTCTGACATTGTGCATCAAGCTCTCGCACAGATTACTTGCAGCCATTCAGCAATGGTATCCCGCTGCAAGACATCAATTGACTGTGTTTACGGATTTCTAACACAGTCGCTTACAGAGATCCGGACAATGGTAGCCTGGCTATTGGCCAAGAACAGGTTTACCTGCCCAACAACCCTTTGTGAAGTAAATTCAAAGTTCCCTTCTTGTTTAATCGTTGCCTTGACGAGAAATCCAGGTGTGCAAGTTTCGATTTGCAGGGACTGAAATTGTTGATGTTATTCACCGGACATCCATCTATGGCATACGACAAATCGGAATGAAAGATAGATCATTGATTGGTAAAATCAACCAGACATTCATTGCCCTCACCACAACAGCCATCCACCATTGCCTGTTGGCCTGGAACCCAGGCAAGTTTAGGGTCCCACCAAAGTTTGGTAGAAGAGGCGGAGCACAACGTATGTGTGATACAGGAAATATCAATCACGTGGTTAATAATACATGCAAAGATGAATTTCGTCGTCTTGATGCAGATTTTTGTTCTTCCTCGCTAGAGGTTCAAGGCAGAAAGAAAGACAATATCCGCAGCATGATTTGCCAAAGGATCCACTCAACTGATAACGACCCAGCAATGGCATAGCCTCACAACGATCAGAGCAGCTTTGATGACGTCTTCCTTGATCACGTCCCAGAGAAACTGATTGAGCAGCCCGACAAGTCTTTCAATCGTCTCAGCAGCATTATTGCTGCTACTGAACGTAGCATCCAATTCTTACCAGTCCTGCCTATCGGTGAGTTTGCCATCGACAGCAGCAGCCAGCCCGTCCCCTGCAGCGACAGCTACAGCAACAGCAACGACATCAACCGCATCATGAACATGAACAGCGTTGAGAATACGTGATTGGTTGATGGAAGTACGATTGTGGAGGGTGCAATGTCGCTTGGAGGTAAGGAATAGTGTCAGTGATCGGATTTGGGATTTCCTTTGTGTGCGATTTTATCTCAGGTTCCGTTGATATATCATAATAGCAGTAAATGTAATGGAACTGATGGTTTACTGAAGTATGATCTGAAACGCGTGAGATCGTAATCGCAATGATGCATATCCCTCCCACACCGGGTGAACTGCAAGGTACTGATCATCTTGTATCATCAAATTAAATATTGTGAACCACTTCTGCATGGTAACTATCATTGGTCAAATTCAGCCATGAGGGTCTTAAAAACAAGAACTGCACGCCTCATTAACTGTATGGAGCGAGTTCCATCCTCATTGGGAGGACAAATTGAATTGGGCGACTTCGGAGTATGCCGAGAGATGTTTGGTGATATCGTGCAAGGAAGTCTGAACCGTTCGTCAAGTGCTCGTATTCACATTGGCAAAAGTGGGTACACTCGTCGTGACGCTTGAAAACAGCATTGCGATCACGCAAAGAACACTCTGGAACTCTCACGCAACGCCATGCTTCAGGGAAACCTCAATTTCATTTTTCTGAGTTTGTGGGTACAATAATCTACATAAATTTAATGAATGAAATTTAGTTTTTGCTGATGTATCCAACAAAACTCTCATGGGAGAAACACTATCAGCCATGGCTGGAATTATGATGCTTTCCTTTACAACTGGAGATTCGTCATATATCATACTCTGGCAGTTCCTAACCTTAGGCACATTCTGATAAGCATTGGCTTATGTCAGTTGACGTCTCCTGTTAACTTGATCCTGATTACTGTTATCACCTACAGTGCACTTCCTATAATTGCTATATACTTAGCCTTCTGACTATTCAATTGGACATAGTAGTACAGTCTACCTTCGGACTTTGTTATACTGAATTGTGGCCCACTGGGTAATCAACTTATTTCCAATTATATTTGAAGTGGGTGTTCCCATTTGGTTTGTATGCAGCATAAATTCCAGAAGAAATTTCAAAGAATGGTTACTTTGTATACCTGTGACACAATATACTATGGGCTGCTTCATAGTAATCCTAACTATACACTATCTCATGCGATGTTGGTGTTACAGTCTCTGAATATTGACAATACAGCTTTACTCTCTTCTTACTCTGTATTGCATAAATGTCAATGTTATAACAATTCCTCTACCTAATGTATCAAGTTCCACTTCCAGTGTAATGAAAATAAACATTGCCATTGACCTCTATTTTGTCATCAGCTTCCACCACGGTACCCTGTATCTCTTGTTTTCTTTAATAATATCTGCTGTGGTATATCTATAATATGCAAAAATATTAATCACATAGTCTAATATGGTTGGAACTAATCTAGAACCAGACTCTAATGTGAAAATTTCTCTATTGTGGCAATATACTCACTTTGATTTTACTGACCACATATCATTCCACATGACACTTTGATACAGCACGTTGTACTCAAAGAGAACTATACTTCCACCTGAATATATCTTGTAGATAAGCTCTTTCACCATTACACTTAAAATGGTACTATTAATCATTATAAGATTATGCAAAAATAGTCAGTTATACTTATTTTCTCATTATGTTATATCTTCAATTTTTTTTTATGAATGTTTCAACCAATTCTAAGTTAGGGGAAAGCAGATCTTGTATTCAAATATAACTGCCATATAGATGATATATATATTAACTTCTATATTCATTGATTTGACATATATATATAAAGTTGGATACATAAGCAAATATTTCTCAGCTGTAAACAGATGCAATATTTGCACCACTCTTTTGAGCTGCCGTACATAGATAATAGCCATGAATGTTACAATCTAAAGTCATTCACTGCTATAAGAAAGATTATACAGCAGAGTATTATACATTGGTTTCTTTTCTGTCATGAAATGTAACAGCTGAGTACTTGCTATCAGAAATTGTTGCATGTTTGGTCCTACCACAATTATTACATTAATCTAGTACCATTTTCATACAGTTATTTTTATGGGGTTGGCTCACTACCACATGATTTTCATGGTATATTGTTTTAATAACGGCCATAATACGATTTCTACCAGTAAAATCAGTCAATATCATTTTATCTGATAATGATGCTTTATTGAAGTTGGTATTGTACACTTCTATTGCACAGGTATTTCTACATCGTACTTATTCCATTTTCAGTATTGTTACAATGAACTGAAATTCCACACCATAGATATAATCTGAGAGCTGCTGTGTATTTTCTGTGTGAAGTATGTTTTAAATATATTCAATGGCACATAGCTTTAACTCCTTCCTATAGCTACAAGTGCTATGGCTAAATTACTGGCAGTTTGCTATTTGTTGAAAGCTATTTTCAGTATGATATATATTGGATCATTAACAACAGTATTATCATTCTTGACAGATTACATGACTTCATATATTCATTTGTTTACAGTAATGAAACTACATGCTGGACATAACTCACAGATATATGAAATCATGTTTACAACTATATCAATTTTTGCAATAGTGATTCTTGCATTTCAATAATAAGATATCATTTCAAACTCTGTTGGTACTAACTTTAACAACACTGCAGAAAATTATATATTAATAATCTGTTTATGTTAATTATATTATTATTTCACTCTTTTGAACTACACAACAGTTATCAGAATAGCTGTAATAAATATAAATTCCAATAATTATTTCTTAACTTTTGGATAGATGCTTACATATATTCAACTATTTCCAGTGTAAATTGTTGGTATTTGGGCATTTTCAGCTGGCTTTAAATAGCAAATCGATAACGGTACCTGTTTTACATACAGTATGGTACTGATATAATCAAGTCTCATTTCACTATTAGGAATAACATACCAAGAAGAATTTTAGTAATGGCCTGTACAAATACATAGCTCATATTGGACATTATGCTGCTGGTATTAGAGATGAATAATGTACTGCAGTTGTGATTCCAAACTGGATAGCACCAGTACAGGATTCATCTTGAGAGACCTATGTAACATTAGTAATTTTCATGTTAGATAGCTAATGAATTTCTTATTGTGGGTTTCTGTACTTGCTGAATCTTATTAGATATCAATATATGCTATACAAGAACATTTATCCACATACTCAAGATTGTTCGACTTTCAGCAATTCTGTGCATTTGTTCTACATATATACAAGATAGTACTGTTTTCACCCATATTATAACCAACATTATGCAAACTAACCCTTATCAAACTGATAGCAATATTTATATTTCCAGAGTAATTGATACCAAAATCTGAATGTAGCAACCCAGTGTATCAGAAATCTGTGGACTATCTAAAATGCCTCACACAGTAAATTCTGCATATGGACTAACTTCAAAAATGACATCTGCTGGAGTAGAACTCATATTGCAAATGGACAGAGTAATGTGGTTTGGAAATGGTATTTGATATCAAATCATCAATATAGATGATTTCTAGATTATATCATTGTACTTGGTTTAACTAACTGTTGATGTTGATTATGATAATGATAATGAGATTCTATAAAGATGTTCCACAGTTTGTGCAAAAGTTGTAGTATCAGTAGCCAATCCCAATATTGTTAAATGAATATCTACTGGGATATTTGATTTTGCCATGTAGTAGCACCTATCTCAAGTTATAAATAAACTTGCTATTCAATTCCAGCCAGAGAGTGTCAATTCCACTCATATTGTTCATTTCAATTCAAGCAATTGTCTTTGTATTGGTATCAATTTATGTATGGTATTTATTAACTAACTGCGATATCTATGGTAACTCAACTTAGCTCCTGCTATGAATTTTTCTTTCTTACCATTTTAATTATCCTCATTCTTGGAACAGGGAATTAATCCCATGTCACTACTAATATCTTTTATCAGTTCTTCGAATGACACCATTAATATAGCCACATCATTTCCTCTTTTGCTGGATTGCAATGTCTCTGGATTGTGGATTCCATATTGGTAACCATCCAACTTGTCACTACTAGTTTCCTTGCTACAAATTGATTGATTCACTACTTTTTCTGCTTTGACATAATAATCGTTTTGGGGATTATTTGGTCCCTATCTAGCTGTATATTGGAGTGAAGACTATGATCTTCAGTAGCAACTGGAACTGTCTGTGTGTTGAAACCAGTATTGCAGATGTTAGTTGTATAATGTCATTAGGTAATTTACTTGATTGCGTTCCATATTTATGTACTTAATGTGACAAATGATTTATTTTCAGTGCCAGCATCAACCTGCTCAGAGATTTTCTATCGACTTGAATATAGGTGGATAAATAACAATGCAGACAGCTGTATCTCTTATGGTGTGTATTGGAGTACTTCATCAAGTTGATTACAGCAGGATTGGTTTGTTGACAGATTGTAGATTCAATATAGCATGGCCCATTATGCAATATAAATCAACACATACCTGTAGTCAGATTTATAATTGCAAGCATCTCTCATACATATGTGCTACAAACTACCCAAGTTATAGTCCAGCTCAATTAAGGCAAAATTCCATTGTATTACATGTATGAGTTTCTAGAGCTTTGGTATGTATTGATTTCAATTCATAAAGAAATAACACATAGTACAGTTGATAAATATTCTTCTCTATGTGTGGTTGTCAATTGTATAATTCTTCCAGAAATTTTGAATACCTAGAGGAAGGAATGATGCATGTAATAATTTGAATTTCATATGGTACATTGTATATATTCTCTCCATTCTGACTCTGTTCTATGCAATGGTTATTCACTCTTATAGTGTACTTTAAAGGGCTTCTTATTCACTACAACCAAGTAACACCTGAGATATCTACTCTGCACCAAGTGTTACAGAGAATATAATGAAATAGGTAATAGATTTTTGCCAACAGCTTACTATTCTAACAGAAGTATGTCCAACAGTTCCCACAGAGCTCTATCTCGGAGTAGAGTGATGCAAGAAGTGTATTGAACTGAAGGTTGTGAATTATGAACAACTTTACTACAGAATGTAAACATTCGAATATATATTTTGAACTTGCAACTGATCCGCTGCACTGGAGTCAATATTGAAACGAAGCAATTTAAGTTGTTCAGACAGGTCTGGGTGGGCAAATCATCAATATGGGTATGTAGGGATTGAGCCAGACAGTCTGTAATATTATCTGTGATGAGACTTTTGCTGTAGTATTTTTGCTGATAAGCTTTTGAATACCAGAAGCTAGATTGAATCAGATAATCCTTCAATGTGTTAGAGGATATTTCATGAGAGTATTCATCTCAGATCATGATAATTTCCAAATATTTCAAGCAATACATTTCTAGTAAAAGATTTTTACCATGTCAGCTTTGCAAGGGGGCTGGTTCAGCTCTGGTAATCTCATATGCATATAGTACTAAATAGAATTCCAATGGTCAAGAATGATATATCATACATCTGGATTTAAAGGAGAAAATATCTTATCAAAATACCCTTTACTAAATACTCATAAGCAGCATGACACTGTGACAAGCAGCAATTCGAAGGTGGTATCCTAACTGTGAATGAAACTTACTCCAATCTAGACAATGAAGTTGAACTACAGAACATCTTTAAATGCCAACGTGATAATATATAGATTACTGTAACTTGGTGAAGCTGTCATAATGGCACAGAATATAGTGCTACTCCAGTAGCTGCATTGAAATCATGCTATTCAAGACAGGAACAGAAGCCAGTAAGGAATCCTAATATACTAGAGTCTAAAGCTTAGTTTCAAAATAGTAATGCAATTGAGAAATTGCTGACTGATAATATAGTTGAAAATGTATTTGATAAAATATAAGAGGTGAAAGCAATTGGGAATAAGGTAAAAGAGGTATACAAAAAAAGATCAAAAAGTGAATGATAAATAGATAATACAAGTCAGATCTGCACTGCAATGTCCTACATTTATTATGCTTGTACTAGAATAAACATACAATGATGAATGAATACAGACCTTGTGGAATAAAGCTGTTATACAATGTAGTTGGATTATAGAAATCTACAAGATCAAGTAAGCTCAAAGTGAATCTATATTGGTATATTATGGTGGATTGGAGTCTGAAAGTTAAATACTGTATGGTATATCGATTTGTATCAATTTCTACTATAAGAGTTGCTGGAATATCAATTATTGATTTAATTATTCAGAAGTTATTTGTATGAATACAGTAATAATCCATTATATGTCAGAGTTACAAGAGTGTTTCTGGCCTATCCAAATTGGAAATACGTTGCAGTACAGTTGCTGGATTGGACAGTATCGAATGCATAATTTTGCTAGCCATTACTAATCCATTGGCATTTGAAATATATACTGCAGCTTATGAGAGTAAGTCATAATACAGTGTATATAAATGTTTGGACATTAACCCATATCTTAGCAATTATGTTGAATTCATTAATAACTGATACTCAATATTGCCAGCCTTTAACAGTAATTCTGTATGTTCTATATTCAATGTGGCATATCAATATATGCTAAAACAATAGGTTAATACATTTCTTCTCATCATTATCAGGTAGCTGAAATATATGCGATTGGATATTCATTGCTACCACTTGTTAGTGACAGATCAGGAGAATATAGACATGATTTGGACTATTAATTCGAATGTCATCAGAGGCGAGCTGCATATTTGCATCTGAAATTCATTTACGGTTAGATTATCACCTTTGAGTAGAATCAGTCGTCCATACAGCCTGCATGTATTCATCATACAGTATGGTCAATTGATAATAATGGTCAATGGAGCTTTCATACTACTCTGAAATGAAATTTTGTTAACAGCATAGCCACTGCTATAGATAATAAATAGTATATTATTTTGCTATTGTAACTAACTAATGTGTTTTTCTACTACTATTTGTTGCTATATCCATGGACCCATCATTACTGTATAAGTAGTTTTTCGAAATCTAGTGTACAACATATCCCATGCCATATGGCCAATTTTTGTGTGTTCAGTCGAGGGGAACCTTGTATTACAAAATTAGATATGTGAAAACTTTTTTCTCACCGCAGAATTCACTTAACCTTACAAAAGCAATTAAATTGTTGTAAAGAAAATATTCATCATAAAATAAGCTTAATTATAGTAGAGGTAGCTTATATTTTCTTTTTAGATACTTGGCTTGTTATAGCATATAAAGTTAATGAAGATTCAGGTCTTATCTTCCATATATCAAATACTGTCAAATCCCATCATACTTATCAGCTTTTCAAGTATTGGAACACCAACAACTCTAATCATGACAAGAGTAATCATAAGAGTTATTATAAATGCTCAGTATATTCATTTTGTGGTTGGTTGAATTTGCAGATGTCCATTTACTTCCAAATCTGATGAGTTGTACTCAGAACTATCTCCCTCCAGGTGCAACTTCATCTAGTTGATCAGTCCATTCCATCTGTATCTATCTTGAGTTTAAAGCTGCCAACAGCAGCTGATAGAGTTTTGGACAGTTCACAGAATTGGACTAGATAGTACTTGAATAGTGAAAACTGTACTTTGGCTAGATAGTGTGAGATAATGACTTGCAGTACTTTTGATAGATTGGAGTGAGTAAAATAGATTTTAGTTATATAAGCTTCTGAAATATCAGTTATTGGTATTTTGATTTTTGCTCAGTCAGCCCTGTAGATTATGATTATCAGACTTATTGGCAATACTAATTCTAATGCTGAGTAGCGGATAATAATATTGATAATATGATAGATAATATCAATTTCTAAATGATTTGAAATCATCGTAAATGGACAATGTGGCCATCTATTTTCGATGTTGCAAATGTTATCAACAACTTCAACTCTTCTGGTATGTGTAATACATATCATCATCACATCTTTTCATTATTGCAAGTTATTAGTATACCCCACTTGAGGAATGTATTCTGTCAACACAGTATGATTGATTACACATTGCTAACCACATTTTAATTTGACTTCTATTGGCCTTGGAAGTATAGTGTCCTTTTAAACTGAAGTGGTGATACAAAATAGATCTATGAGATATACCAATAAAGTTATGTTTCTAGCTTGAAGGCTATGACCAAATGGTTGAGTAAACACACCCCAGACTCAGATTAATTCACAATTCAGATTTTTAATCAGGATTAGTTGTTAGGTGTATTTGAAAATTGATCTCACAACTGAAATTATTGTGGAACTAAAATGTCATTGCAGCTGTTGCAACTACCAATATTAGTCTTTACAAAGATTAATTAATTATATACTTCTAACAAATTCATCCTGCATTTATCTTTATAGACTCACTGTACAACGCAAAATTGAACATACTTTGTAAATATCAAGTACAGGAGTAGAAATGTAATGTATTCAACATAATATTACTGATAGATGTATTTAAAACTATTGATACACAGATATTTGCTAACTGTACTATGTGGGCAGGCTTTGCAGTGTGCCTATAAAATAATACTGTATACATAGATCTAACTATACATTATCTTTAATTGTAATTATGTGTAAGGAATCATACTCTGTCCAAAATGAGTAATTGCATTCCTATACAATTAAAGTATGTTATTCCAGTTCCAGAGGTTTTCTTGTTTATCATAAAGACAGCAGATTCAAAAATTGTGTTGATCGTCAGGAGTATTCATATTACTATACTTTGGCCTGTAAGCTGCTTATAAACTCAGATTTGTTAATGCAATATTATTGATATCATTGTCAGTTTTTGGAGAATTACCTGAGGTATTCAAATTGTCTTCAATATTTGGATTGGCTTTGAACCTGTTGCAACTAGTGAATATATGTACATTATATAAGAGCGAGATGTAATGTTGACTGCATATCTACAGTATTACTCATTTGCAGCTTCATTGTTTTCATTAAGAGAGCTTAGTATAAATATTGAAATATTAGCAGTATAATAAGGTGATTTCTATGTCTCATTGGAAGAGTTAGAAACTAAGATTACGGTCTGTGTCAAAGTTGTTTTCCACTGCAATCAACACAGTACCACTTGTCAGTCTAATATACCAGTCATAGTAAGTTTGAATACAGATGGATACTTGATATGTACACGATCAAATCCAGAATATTTAAAGGTTCTATCGAGCTTTTCCTTTCGCTTTATGCAGCTTAATTCCAAACAGATTCTACTCTCAAGCTTCCATCGTTTGTGGAACGTCAGTTATGATATCTTGTGTATCAGTCAATTTTATTCTCTATTAGTCAATATGACTCACTATAGCGTTGAAAGATGTGTATTTCAATCTCAGCAAATGGAATTGAATTACCTGTAGTCTCTAGATATCTAGGAGAGGTATCCCAATAACAACCTAAATCTGGGATTTTGAGTGGTATTGAACTCTATACCATAGTTTAAATTTGACTCACAGTAATATAGATCTCTCCACAATAGTGTGAAAGTACTATTGATTTAATTGTGGTAAATTAGGGGGTATGTTGCTGTACAGAAGAGAAATGTAGTAGTACCAGGAATGACTACCCAACAAATACAGCATCATTAACAGAAGCTGAGAACAACTTTGGTTCTAGAATTATCATGACATGAATTGCAGATATAACTCCACAATCCTAAAAGTTCTCACTAGCCAAATTTCCCTTATGCAAAGGAATCAAAAACAAACTGCCATTTCAATGAATTGATTTTCATATAATGAAAACATCTGTATTATATTATACAAAGTAACTTATTCGTTAAAATAATATGGTTTGCATTGTTCTTAAAAGGAATTGAACAACAGGATGGCTGGTCAACTAATACAATATACATATACAATTACAACCACCCTACTCATTTAGCCAATCATATTACTTATATATGACATCAGTGTCATCCGCAACATTTCAGATCTTATCATGCTTTAGACAAGTTGAAATCTGCATCTTTTCAGTAACTGAGTATATTATGAGATAAAATATTAGTTGGCCAATAATTCTCACCTTCCAAGAGAGAGAACTTAATTTCTACTATGGTTCTGCTCAATAGATAATATAAACAAACTTCACTTTAAGATTTTAACTATCATGTAACTGAAACTGTAATTTGATGGATATTGAGATTTATATAAATTGAAGTGGGAACAATCTATCAGCAGAATGTATTTTTGTCACCACGATCATCACAAACAGTTATGAAGTTGTCGTACCAGAATAGCTTGGACGACAAATTCTGGAGTTGCCAGAACCTATCCAGTTGGCTTCTGGTGCACCCGGGAGTGCTGGCAACAAATCTGTAAGGACTTACAAGGTATGGTGACAACCAGTAGAGCAGCTGGGAATGCAGGTGACAGGCCTTTAACCATCACAAATTGCTATAGAGCAGTCTGGGAACAACTACATATTTCGTGTGAATGCTGATGGTCAACCTGGAAATCATTGTTGCTACTTATTGTTAAATAATATTTAAAACTCATGTGTTTAGTTTATATGCTCATCTATGTATCTATGTATTCATGTATCCATATAGCTAGCCACCTACACATGATATGCCTGGACTGGCAGCATGTAATACATAAAAGTAACTGGAGGTGCACCTGAAGATGGTGATCAAGTGTACTTAGATATACACATTGTGGCCACGATTACACAAGAATGGAGTACCACTGTCAGCCCAAGATTCAGTGAACATAGGGATGCATTTTGTTATGCTTATTATGTGAACGGAAAATACACTTGGAAGAGGTAATCAAGTGAGTTTGGTGAAGAACTTGGAGGCCGTAATCAAGTAAACTGGGTGAATAACTTGGAGGACATGCTTTGGCTACATCAGAGATGCACATGAAGGCTGTAATTCAGATTGTTTGGAAAAGCACTTGAAGCCAGAGATCAAGTCAACTGAGTGATGAACTGGAAAGGCATTGTTGTGGAAGCATTGAGATCTGGTTGGAGGTTGTAACCAAGCAAGGTTGGAGATAAACTTGGAGGCTGTGATTGTGTAACCTTAGAGATGGACTTGAAAACAACGATTGAGCCCGTTTGGTGATGCATTTGAAGGCCATGATTGAGGGAGTTTCGGGTTTTAGTTGGAGGCCAGGAGTATGCGAACTCAGATATCCACATGGAGGCTATAATTGAGTATCGATGAAGGTGGTCTGGAAGGTGGTCGATATTGGAGGTGGTTGATTTGTAGGCAGATTAGGTGCTGAGACACAATTCCTTGGTCACTTAGCTTAGAACAATTGGAATACAATAAGTTGACCTACCCTTGGAGCTCAGCTGTACACATGGCTGGTGGCAGTCAATCAGTGAGGGGGCACTACGGAAGCTGAAGTTACATTTAGTGGTCAACTTAAATCCATGGCAATGGAGGGAGACTAGCTGGGAGACAGTCAATCATCAGTGGATGCTGTACATGGTGTATGGTGCACTGAGTATTTACGGTACTCAGTGTATGGCTTGCTGGGAATATACCGTACTCAGTGTATATTGTACTGGGTATATACTGTACTTTGTGTACATTGTACTTGGTATATACTGTACACGCTGTATACTGTATTGAGTTCATGCTCGACATTGTGTATGTTGTACTCAGTGTTAACTTACGATGATAGTATCATTGTACAGAGTGGGCTGATTTGACTTCATACTGTGTGATGGTGGTAGATTTGTGGAGAAGAAAGGGAGATGGGGAATGCAGATGAGTACAATATAGAAAACATGTGGGGATATAGGAAATCAGGGGTAGTACTTGTCTGATTTGGTTTAGAATACCTCCTATCAGTAGTGTAACCTTCCAAATCAGGAGTCCAATCTGCCATGTTGGGAAGCACAATTTTACTGCCACCAGAATTTCACTTGTGGGCCATTGTCCTGAAATATTTACCCCAGTCTCTTGTCATCTCTCTCATTTCCATCCTGTAGTCTACCATCACATGAAAGGACAAATTTAAGTCAACCCTAGCAATTCCTACATGCAATGATCATGAGTCAGCGCCTTCTACAGTATCACCCGAAGATCAAATGTCACCTGCTCCCAGCCAGTCCCTCTTTTTTGGTATTTTATTTGTCAGCAGACCTTGTTATTCTCTACTCTCTGCATTTCCACTAATATGAGTCAAGCAATAAATGCAGTCTCAGCTCCTGTTGTGCCTCCCTTCTGATATACTGCATTCCAATAGATCACCTCCTCCTAAATATCGTCCATATTGGCAATCTTCAGATCGATCCCCTCCAGTTTGACCACCACCAATTTCAGCATCTCCAGAACGATCACCTGGAAGTTGACCCTCACCATGTACATCCCCAATTTGACTCAATTGCAGCCACCTTGTACTTATTGGAATTCACTTGAGCATGGTTTTGAAGTGTATATCCAGTGTCATTTGATAACAGCCTCCACATTTGCAGTATCATGGCCATCATGTCAGTCTCTATCTGTGTAAGCTTGCTAGATCAGAGACTGCAAGTTTGCACAATCATGGCTTCTACATGCATTTCCAAATACTTTGAATGACTGCCTCAAAGTAAATATGTATCTTTACCCAATCATGGCGTCCCCATGCAACTTTGTATTGGTTCGATCCTGGCCTCCATCCAGGTGCATTTCCAATGTTGCTTCATCTCAGCCTCCAAGTGCATCACCAGACTAACTTGATCATGGCCGCTTAGTAGATCTCCGAGTTCACTCGATCGTTGCCTTGCAGCGCATCTTTGAGTTCGCTGGATCATGACCTCCTTCCAAGTGCATCTCCACTCTCTCAATACCAGTGTTCCAGTGAATCTCCAAATTTTTCAAATGGCATCGCCTGGTGCTCCTAGAATTGCTCTGAAGTGCAATCTGCTGCAGCATTGAATATATGTATATATATTGTTAAACGTAAACATAAATTACAAGCAAAATTATGTTGGAGCAGTTCATATAGTAATCAATTTATCAAGGTGTATGATAGATGACATGGGGTGTTGGGGCACACTGTAAGGGCACATATGGCAGCGTTCCACAATGTATTCATATGTACGTTGATTATAGGTATACGGTTGCAATTGTGGACTCAAGTGATAGTAAATAGGTGTATAGGTATAATCATTGCAAGAGATCTAACTCTCGTGGCGAGCCGACTATATAGAATGGCCGTTACATGCGCACAGTCGCGTGTCACAGTTACATTATCCCCCTCGTTTGGCGAAGACTTCCTGGGCTGCATGAACCGTACAAGGGAAGAGCAAAGAACACAAAGCATGATACATTCATGCTGTGTATGTGTTCATACAAAATCATAAGTCCCACTACCAATTGGTACAGCTCATTGGCAACTTTTCAGCGGATCTGGTGCATGGGGAAACTCTACCTCCATTGGCAGGTAGTAGAAACCCATGCCAACCCGACGCCATTTGTACTGGGCCGAGATCCAAAGAAGAGAAGAAGAGAAGAGGGGAGAAACAACAAAACATCCAAAAGTGATCCCGTCCTCCATATGTGCACTTTCTAACCCATGCTCCAATGACCATCATTCCGATAGTTTGTATCTCGGCATAGGTCTTTGTCGGCATATTCAGGGTGATAGAGAGCTTCCGCTAATGACTTGGCATCGATGGGAGCTTCTGCTGCCATCATCGGTCATAGGCGTCAGTGATCATTGACTGTATATGTCAATCACATCCTATTCGTCAATATCTAGTATGTAAGCTTCTCCCAGATGTTTATACTTACCAAATTCAAGCGCACCTGGGCTCTCAGAGCTCTCTGCAGTGATTCCCATGCTCTGGAGAATATATCATGCAGCCAGTAGACATCCATACTCGGCATTGACTTGTATATCCATCCTGATTCTGGAATGATCGTTTGAAGTGCGCTTCGGTGACCATCCGGTCGACTTCATCGTTGTTCTTGATAGGCGGCTCTAGTAAAACGTTGGTTGACTTCTTGGTAGACATCATGGTCAACTTGTGGATGCGCTTTCGAAATGCGGCTTCAGTAGAATCTTGGTTGACTTGTTGGACTTTGCCGGTTAACATCTCAGTGGACTGATTCCCCATACGCTTTGACCTTGTCGGTAGGATGCATTTTTTGACCTGGGCAACCCCCAGTTTGAAGTGCATTGCTCTGTCGATGACTTAGACTCAAATCGGATATTGATTCTCTTCGTGGTTCGGTAGACTCATGAACTTCAGTCAAATGTGGGTGATCTTTTCTGACCGACGCGGAATCTGGCAGCCTTTGTCTCAGGATTTCGGAGGTCATCAACTTCGCGTGTCTTTTGGCTGGTGTTGCCCGACTTCGCTTGCTTTGTCTCATTTTCCCACTCACATTCATCTCATGTTTGCAATTGCTATCGTCTCATTTTTCCACTCGCTTTGCTCATGCTTTTTGACTTGCTCTGGTCATTGACCTACTTCGTGATTTGACTTGCTTCATGTTTCGACTTAGTCCACATCGACCCTTCAACTTCTGTTTGCTATTTCGGACTTCATGAGGTCCGTTCTTGTTGTCTCTGACTTAGGGCTCGGGTCATGATTCCTCTAGGTGGGCTTATTATCTTCTGGATACTAGGTAGGTATGTTGATTCTTCTGGTATACTTATCCCCGCTCTCTGGGTGCATGTATCGCCGCTGAACTTCTCTGTCATTATGTGCACCGTGGCGCTTTACTCCGGCATCTTCGGTAGGGTCATCCCTCTCTTTGAATGTCGTTGCTCTGGCGACGACACATCTCCTCTAATTTGTATTGTAGCTGGGTTTCGTACTCGTCACCTTCCTTGATTCGGGTGAGGTGATAAGCATTCGTGAGGTCCTGTCGAGCTTCTCCGGGCTCAGCGGGCCAGGATATTGGCTCTTCACCGTGGCTTGATTGAGGGGTTGGTAGCCGACACACAGCCACAGTCCGTGGTCCATCTTCGCAAATATAATTGGCGCTGGAACAGGCGACAACTGCTCCATGAATCCGGTGGCTAGGGTTGTTTCGAGGTAGGCATTGACACTGATCAACTCGACTTCTCTATCTTGCCCAGCCCTTGGTCCCACTTGCTCTTTCGGAGATTTCGTAGATCTGCGCAATCTGTGTGGTTCCTCATGGCCAGGTACCCTGTCATTTCCTCTCACCGTCTTCCTACACACCTGGAGCCAGAATCGCTCTTTCTCTCGGATTGGATTGGCATGCCGTGATAGGTGCGGTGCGAGAGTTGCCATTTATTTGCTGCATACGTCCACATAGTCTTTGTATCTCACGAGGATATGACAAATTTTGATATTGGGCTGGGATGCCACCTCCATCATCTGTTACCATCTCCACGTTAACTATGTCTGTTCCTATTCTCGTTAGCCATGTCTGCATTGTAGGGTGCTTTGGCAGAGTGGAGATGGGCGGGGGTCCCAGGTTGGCTGGATGAGACGGTTCATCACAATAGCCCACCCACGTTGTGTTTACATGTTTCGTGTCTCGGCCAGCCAGTAGTAGTCAACCAAGCACTGTCACTGTGTCACAGTTCTGCTGCAGATACTGCCGCTGCTCCTGCTCGAGCATTGAGAATCCCGGGGTTCCTCTCACTTTCGGTAATCCCTTCCAACGATGCTCCCAGTGACACTTGTCATTGTGCAAGTCATATCGTGAATGCCTCGACCACTTCCTTGCTACCTCAGAGATGACCGAATGCGGTAGCCCCGAGCAGTTGTATACCCCGAGGAAGGTGGTCCATTTGTGGTTGCCTGACCACATTCCAGCAGAGAACCTGCGCGAACTGGTTCGGGAATCTTCACTCGTAGCGTTCCATTTGTCAGTCATAGGGATGTCAATCGACCTTTGCTCCAGTTGATTTCCGGGTTTCTTACCATGGCAAGCCCAAGACTAGGTTGTATGCCTTGATAGGGATGACAAAAACCTCAGATTCGTCAACCGGTTTCAGGTGCTCAAAATACTGAACCAAGAGAATTGCCTTTTGGCTCTCCTTTACAGACCTCATCACCTGGCCAGGGTGGAGTTGGATGTTGGTTCGTATGGTAGCTCGAGTCTCCTTAGGAGGCTCGGGGACATTCAGATGTTCATTCCACAGCAGACGATTAGTGCGTTGACTCGCTGCATGTTGCCATGTATAGTTGGTATGAGGAAGGCGTTATGGTCTCCGATGGCACAGCGAGTGCATTCCCGGCTCCCCTTGTTGCTTTCATAGACTTCCTTTGACAGCCACGGTGGTGGTGGTGATAAGTTGGCACGGCTTCCTCCACTGGGGTTATTGGACTTGTCTGATTTTGAATTCCCGGTAGTGTTTTTCACAGGATGGATGGTTGGAAGTTGCATTTCTTATCGCTGGCTTTCTGAGACTCCCAATTGTCTTTCCTGTTGCTGTTCTCTGGGCTTTTCGCTCAATTGGAAGCAATGTAGTTGCAACTGTGCTGACTTGCAATCGTCTCTCACCTGTGCCTTCGTTTGTCGGTATTGCCGATTCAGGGGTGAGATCAGGTCATTGATTTTACGTGCTCTGACAGATGATTGCACTCAATTGACTTGTAGAATTGATGTTCGACTCGACTACTCTATCGTATTCGGTTGCTATCATTGGCTGAATCAAACAGTCGAGGCCTGTAGTCGTAACAATTGTCGTCATTGCCAGTGACGCACCTTGTGCGCCAATTGGTCTCTGACATCTTCTCCACTGCCATCACAGTGCTCAATTGAATGATGAAACAATCGATATCTGTGCTTTCAGTGATCATGATTAGATTTGTCGTTTTTAACACAGTAATCTCAATGGTAGAATATATGATGTGGCTAGTCAGTACAGGGGTCAACTCGTGAAATCCAGTGAGTGAAACGTATCAGTTTATTGAAACAGCAATAATAGTGTAAGGGCACATAAGCCAGGGTTAGGCCTTGCAGGCATACGTATGCTATTTTCTGGTATACGGTTGCAAATGTGGACTCGAGTGACTGTAAATAGGTGTATTGGTAAGATTATCGCGATAGATCCAACTCTCGTGGCGAGCCGACTGTATTGAATGGCCGTTTCCCGGCCACAGTCACATGTCGCTGTTACACACACTAAGAATTACTTGTGTGCGAATACTGTTCCAAATTTACTGTCCCCCGCTGAGCATTGCAGAGGTCTCAGCTACTCTCAAAGTCTCCCGCAGATCTGTACCCGCTTCAAAATAATCCAATCATATGTGGTACATTTGTTGGGATCTCCATTGCACGTCCGTGACTGCAGATGCTTTGCATGAGCATCTGAGAATAGTCATGCAGCAACTGAGAGAACTTTGATAGTCTCCTGGGGGTGGCCTTGAAGCATCTTGAATTACTTAAAAGCTCCTGCAAGGTTGACTGGAGTGTGTGGGTGGTTTGCTTGTGGCTTCTGAATCATTTGACATTGTTCTCATGGACCACCTCAAAATGAGAAGCATTATTGGGATGTGGTACACAGAAAAGAACAATGCAGAGGACACCAGATTTGTACTAACCAAAATTGAGGAATCTCAATCCTGGTTAGGAAATGCTGATTGGATTTACACACTGCCAATCCCTGCTCCGGAATACCATATTCAAAGGGAAGATAATACCTTACAATTGTATAGTTAATGAAGTAGTGGCTTTTTCAATCAGGTTTGTCCACCTCACCAACAATGAGATTATATTGATATTCATGTTGGTAAAATATATCTGGAATCTTCTTTCTGGTTATATATCTGGGGAGTAAACAATATACCGTAGTAGCATTCAGCAGTAATATCTGGTAAGCAATAGGCTGATGTAATTAATGTGACTTTAGTTGGCATCAAAAGCTATTGGCAGTTTAACAACACCGGTAACAACTCTAATTCGGTGTTTACATTTCTGGAAGCTACAATAATACAATGTCATTTACCATTCAGAAACAGATATTATTGAACAATAGCACCATAATCTGGATTTGACACTAAATTTCAGAGTATTAATAAAA
>Ga0307512_10000290_pt1 | contig 72862 bp, 56 predicted proteins | sample 14_EM_MG_FD_200267 | JGI IMG/M metagenome (GOLD analysis project Ga0307512, IMG submission 200267) | Populus trichocarpa ectomycorrhiza microbial communities from riparian zone in the Pacific Northwest, United States - 14_EM | ecosystem: Host-associated > Plants > Roots > Unclassified | place... | reverse complement strand
CACCTTCCGCCCAGCGAAATGATGGAGTTCAATGCACAAACAATGGTGTTTCTGCAGCGCCATCTGGTACCTTCAATCTTAAACGGAAGACAACACCACCTGGACCCAGTCACAATCAACAGCGACTTCGAGCAAATACACAGGGAGAGGCAACAGCGCAGACATACTCCACTTATGTTGATGATGTCAACAAGAGCGTAGAGGAAAACGACGAAAGTGATTTGACAGAACTGGATATTGAGGAAGGAGAGGGTCTCGAGGAGTACAAGGATGTGGACAAGGAGGAGGAGGAGGAAGAGGACGATGTAGAGGAAGAGGCCAACGAGGACAAAGAGCTGGTTTCAAGTCAGGATATGGAGCACAGTGTAATTGTAGTTGCACCACGACGTTGAGTGTAATTAGCACTTGTACGTATGTTCCGCGAATGAAGCAGTCCAGTCACGGAGGTGGGGTGCAGGGGTACACTCCGTGAATGGTCCGGTCTCTCCGCGGAGGGACATCCTCCGTGACTGGACTAGAACATTGGATGTGGAAAATCAGCATTTGTCACCCCATTGGCATTGGCTACCTAAGTAACCAACTAGATTGTTGGCACGGGATTTGGCCCGATGGCTTGCTGCCCCCACGGGCCGCCACCAGCCCCCATGCCGAGGAGTAGGGCTAGCCCCGGCAGTGATGCCCGGCATTCGTCTCTGGATGTGGTACTCGGCTGTTTGTTGTTGTTGTTTAATCATACTGTATTGACTCTAATTAGAGTATGACAGGACCCTGATATCCCCTCCGCCTCCGGGCGAGCCGGCTAGATGGTGGAGCTCCCCCCCCGGTACCCTTCGTCCCCGCTGACAAATGAAAGATGAGAGAAAGACAAAAAGGAAAAGACAGAAAGAAAGAATAGTATAACCCTGTTGCGGCCAGCGCCGCCCCTAAGCCCCAATCCCTGAGCCCACTCGATTCCACTACTTCATTTGGGGGGAAACTTCCCGACCTCAGTGGCCGCCAAGAAGTCCATCACCGTCTGGTGGCACTCGTCTATGGTAAAAAGTTCAGAGATCAGCATGAGCTAGCATCTGCCCGCTTTCCAGCCTTTTGCGTGTCCCACTGTCCTCCAGAGTGTCTTCTGTTGGTCTTACCATCTGCTGCAGTGGCAGAAGAGGTGCTCCCGTGTCTGGGACAGAGTCCCTCCACACGACCAGCAATTGTCGTCATCTAGGTGGCCGAACCGCTTTAGGCAGACTCCAGTGGGCAAATGCCTGGACATTAGTCAATACAACCTGGCGGCCTGCGATTTTACGTTTGTCATCGGGATCGGTCTGTTGGTCCCCACATTGCCATTGAGTCAGTAGCCGAAATGCTTGCTGCACTTGTCAGCCACCTAGTCCGCCTTGGCTGCCGACCTTCCTTTGGAGATTTGTCTAGCTCTGTTTGAGGCCGAGGTGTATGGCCGCTCTATCACTGTGCTTCCACTTGCGTCTCAGGACAAGTTGGCCTGACCGTCTGCTTCTTCGTTTCCGGGGATGCCAGAGTGTCCTGGGAGCCAGTCCCTCAGAAATGCGAAGGCATGGGTGAGAAGACTCCGTGCCCTTCTGTTGATCCGCGTCGCCAGTAGCTTCCCTGGGCCCAGCTCCATGTGTGCCGCATGTCGAATTGCGCCCTGTGAGTCGCTGAAGACTGCCACCATCGCCACTCAATACATCTGCAATGTTTCTCTCTTCTCGATCGCAAAGTCAGGCACGAGCTCGATCACCCACAGTTTGGCATCGAAGACTTCCATATGTCTGGTGCCCAGAATGCTGTGGCAAGACCTCCGTGTATTTCAGTATTTACACAACGCTGCGGCTCCCACTCGGCCATTGTCTGAACGCGATCCATCTGTCCACCAAATGCAGACCCCTGCACTGATATTGGCTTCTTTTTGTCTTGCCCAGCGCTGCGCAGTACTTTTGGCTGCAGCGGTGTCGTACAGTCTGGTGGTCATGACCGCTGGTTCGTCACCTGGGGCAGGCCAGTTCATCCCTTCGGTTGTCTGGCCATGCTTATGGTCGTTTCAGAATACTCTGCAGATCTGCGCGCCGGAGGAGTGGTTGCTGTGTTGCTCCATTAGCTCGCTACTGCATGCGTGTTCTAGACTCGCTATGAATCACTGTTGTCTGGAGTCTAAGGTCACTCGAGCCGGTGAAGGCCCTGACTGTCTCATGAGTGCACCCCGCGGGGTCGTGTGCAGCGTGCCCAGGATTGATCTGGCTTGTCGATTGAGGAGGAGTTGGAGGTCGTCCCATCTTCCTACTACCATGGGGTCCCACCAGAGCTCGCTCCGATATAGCGCGACATCTTCGACACACGCCACTTGGACGGCCCTTACGCTCTCAGGAACAACGCTGTATGTCTTGGTAAGTGTTCAGAGTCTGACTGCTGCTGCCCTGGCTTTCTTCATGCATCAGTTATGGTGCTCTTTCAAAGTCAGATGCGCATCCATCCAGACACCTGGCCAGCATGTCGCCTGTGGGTTGAATCGTATGGACCCGTGTCCGACTCGTATCGTTGCGGTCAGATTTTGCCGGAGGTGTTTCCTGTGGCCCCGTCTGTCCGTGAACAGTGCCGCCTCCATCTTAGCAGTGTCGAACTGTAGCCCTCGTCTGCTTACCCACACAATGCTCTTTGCAGCGCATCTCACATGTATCGAGACAACATAGCTGACATCGCTTTCGGTTGTCACCTAGCCAAGGTTGTCCACAAAGAATAGCCCCTCGGCCTCTGATACATACTCTCTCACCCGCTTCAGGAGTCCTCAGGTGTAGATCGCAAAGAGGATTCGTGGCACACGTGAGCCCTCCGGGACCCCTGCCTCCACTCAGTGTCTTTCCATGGCATTGCCCTCGAGTATCATCTCCACTGTTGTCTCTGACGGACAACTCTCCGTCCATCGTATATGGTCTCCATCCATTAGCCTGACCTTCTTCAAGTTGACTAGTCTTCCTTTTGCCATGCTTGTGGAGGCTCCCTTAATGCCCATGAGAAGCATGCCTGTTATGTGGCCATTTGTCCATGCTGCATGAGCTCTGTCGACCATGATGGCCGCTGCATCGATGGCTAACGGTTGTTTCCTGCTTATGAATTGTCTGTCGCTCGGTAGTTCTCATCCCTCGGCCTCCTCTGACAGCATCTCCGTGGCTACTGTCGCGACCACTTTTCCCATGCAGCTACGCAGAGATATAGAGTGGTAGGCCTTCAGCTTTGTATAGTCGTCTTTGCCAGGCTTGCGACTCACCACGCTGCTAGCTCGCTTTCATACTGCTGGGTGTCACCCTGTGCGAATTGCCGCCCTAGTCAGCCTAACGATCTTCTGTTTGTCCCACTTCCAGAGCAGCTGTATAGCGTTAAAAGACAGCTTGTCTGGTCCCGGTGCTTCCTTCACTGACTGAGAAAATAAGGCTCGCTTGGCTGCTTGCTCAGTGACGCATGTGCGTGCGTTTCCCACTGGAGGTTGTTCGTAATACTGGTCGCCATCGTTTGGGGGAAATTATTCCTGCCTCACCATCTCCTCCTTCTCCATTGATGTGTTTGCTTGCTTGCCATCTCTGTCTGTGAAGGCCTCGAGGGGCATGTCCGCTCGAAGGTTCGCGTATCATGCAGCTCTCCAAACCATATCTCCCCTCAGGTTGTGTAAGTAATCACCGGACCTTTGTCTCTTCAACTGCGGGATCAACTTCTGGAGATATGCCTTCGCCCGGGCAGCCTCCTTCAAGTTCCGGCTTCTCCTTCTCTCTCCTCCTACTGTCCTTCTTCTTTGCTTTGATGTCGACGTTCCACCACCTCTTTGACCTGGCACAAAGCCTGATTTTCTTTGCGGTGGCATCGAGAACGCTGCTCCTTGCTTCGTAACACCATGCGGCCTCCTGCTCCACCTCGTCCTCTGTGCACTCTGCATCAAGTTGAGCTCTCTCCTTCACTAAGTCCATCCATAGCGTCTCCGCTGCTTCCGCGTCCTTCTCCGTCATTGCTGCTCAATTCTCCCCTACTACCCTCTCATTATCTGCCTCCTCCTGCCTTTCTTCTCCCACCTCCCATTGAATAACGTCATGGTCGGATCCAGTGGTGTGGTCATCGGTCATTATGGTCCAGTTTACTATTGGTCGATTTGCCAACGTCAGGTCAATGACCGACTCACGATCCTGGGCCTCTCTTGTTCACTGGTGGGTGGGCCAGCCGTCATTCCCAATCTCCAGCCTCTTCTCCTCAATCATGCCTTCCCAGAACGCAGCAGCACGCTGCACTTGGCATCTTAGGTCTCATCGCGTGCTGTCGTCAGTGATGTCTCCTGCAAAGACAGTACCGCACTGCAGAATGACTCTCTGCCAGTTCAACATTTGCGCCGGTCTCTCTCTCTCTCCCAACTGCACATCTTTTTGATCGTAAATATTGACAATTCTCGTAATCTTTTCACCTCTTCTCTGGACATCTGTAGCGATACCATCATCATTGGCCCCTCTGCTCAAGTCCGTCCACTCATCAACCACCAGGCCACTTCCCTTCGGTATCGCCATCCAAACTCTTTTTCTTTTTCTTATTTCGTATGCCGAATGGCTGATCCCAATCTCTCCTGTTTCTCTTGTTGACTCTTCCAAGCACGCTACATCTGCCCTGCTTTCGACTCCCATCTCCAGAGCCGCAATGGTCCACTCGTATGTCCTTGCGCAGTTGTGCTGGATCACACTAATCATTGATAGCCAGAGCTTTCATTTCAATCTCAGTGTTGGTATCAGTCGAGGTCCTGGTCGCAGTCTCAGTCGAGGTCTCGGAAATCGTGATGTCTCTTGCCTCCCCCAATGCCTCCTCTTCGTCGTCCACATCTGCCATCACCTCTTCATTTCGCCCTCCTTCCGCTACACCATGGGGCATAGGGCCATGGACCACACTGTTCGAGCCCGTTGCCATGTTCCGAGCTGCACTTGTGGACACTCGTCTTGCTAGCCCTATTTTCCTGCTCTGCCCCGCCGCTGCGGTGGCTTCCCTCTTCTTCACGCACCTGCTCCTGAACGAGATGTGATTTCGTTTACAATTACGGCATTTCTCCACTGTGTGGCGGCAGAGTGATCCCTGCATTGCAGTTCACCCCACCACATTACAATTGTGGTTGCTTGTCCGGTGATGGCCTGAGCAATATCAACATTTGGGCTTGCTCCCGCACATGTTCTCCATGTGGTGCCATCCACAGGAGAGCTCACACCTGGTGTCAGCTCCCTCGGTCGTGTACGTTTCGACTCGGTACCACACCCCCGCCGCCTTAATGCCTTTCTTGACTAAGTTCTCTGCTACCTTGTTCCCCATTACGACGAAAACTACTTATGATGTGGCAATTTCTCCATCCTGCCTCCTCTCCCTAATGGTATGGGGGTTTGCCAGCCATCTTACTTGGGTGGGGTTCACTATACCCTCGTTCTACGCTTCGAATTCTTCTCGCATCTTCTGCAGTCCTTCTGTGCCTTTCCCCATGTACTGTGTGAGAGAGACTGTGTGGATCTTTAGCCTTTCCCAGGACTCATTCTGTTCGACGTCCATAACTCCTTTGTTGACCATCCTCGCTGCTGTGATCACAATGTCGCAGTACTGCAGAGCCATCTCTGCTCTCGCATTCGGGTGGGTGATCGCTGTAATCGCACCCTTGGCATTGGTTTGGCATTCCTGATCCTACTGTGGGCCGGTGGCGTCTGAAGGAATAGCGCTCTGTTCATCGCTCACACAATTTCGGGGTCCATGTTATTTGAGTGCGGTACGCTCTCGTCCCTTCCTAATATCAGGCGTCTCTCTGCCATGCTTGATCCACCTGTCGGGGCTGGGCCTGGGGCTGGGCAGACGGGTACCCTCTGACTTTTGGCTTGTGGTGGGACAGTATCCCACTGTCTAGCGGGTGTAGGTGCCGACTTTGGTTTGGGCGTGGGCTGCGGTCTATGCTGCAGTTGGAGCTGCAGTTTGGGCTTGGGCTTCGGTTGCTGCTGCGGCTGCTGGCGCTCCTCTGGTCCCTGTACTCGCGTCGTGTTTGCATCATGGGAGGCCTCCATCCTCCCACCGTCCGTCCTCGCAGTTATTTCTCTTTCTCTCTCTCTCCCCTCCTGACCTTTTGCTACCCCTTTCACAGTCTTTCTGATCATGTTCATGATGACCGCCCCCAACTGCTAGTCGTCCACATGGCAGGCGTCTCACTTCTGCTCTCTCTGTTGCATCCACGTCATCATTGCGAGCCACAGTGCCTCCGCACAGGCGGCCCGGGCGTCCACCAGGTTTGCGACATATCCAACTGATCGGTGCAGCCGCGTCAGATCCTGTGTCTGCAGGCGTATCATCCTCTCCATGCAGCTCCTCCAGTCCCTGGGGGCAGCCGGGGCCTCGCTCCTCCTTCTCCATGTTCCTTTCTCGTTTCACTCTATCGACTCAATTATAGTTGAGCCTGCAGTCTCCGCGGCGATGGCTGTCGCCGCCGTCATTATCTCCATCGCCACATCCATAGGCGTGTCGCTCCTCCCATTTCCAGCTTCTCTCGCCTCCAGTTCACTCCTGCCACTCACTCTGAATTCGGTCATCACTTCTGTAAGGCACGCCTCTTAGTCCTTGTTGTCGCTTGCTCGTTGACCGACGCGTCACGTCAGTCGCGTTTTTGGCCAAGCCTTTACCGGAACCCACTCCGTTGCGTGGATTCTTGCGCGCGCCCTCCCTCGGGGGTCTCGCTGGTGCTGTAACACTCGCTCCAGGGTCAATTCGACGTCTAGAATCAATTCCCCCAGAGCGTTTCTTAATTGCTATCGTTGTTGTCGACTCATCGCGCTGTTTCTGTTTCGCCAAGGCTTTTGTCTTCTTGTGATACTCTCTCCTTTCCCATATATTGCCTGTCTTTCTCTCCCTCTTTTGCTCTTTAGACAATCACTTTTGTACGATAGTCAATTCAATATCTCTATTCGTACTCGATTGATCTCAACATAGATGGAGACATTGCGCCAAGCATCCGATCATTCTCCTCGGCTCCTCGGCACGAACAAATGCAGTCACGACTGAAAAAACAAACCTATCTAACAACATCTACACTACCGCCCACGCACAAGTTAAGACCGCGGGCCCTGATCAGATCACTTACAACTATTGCGCCAAAGCATCTGTTGTGATTGCGAAGTTATCTACGTGATCTAAATCTCCACGGAATAGCAACATGTAGGTATATGCCAGCCACAGCTAATGATGAAATGCCAAATGTAGCCGTCGCCACAGCACACTTGACCGCGCAAACCGACCATACCAATCCTAGCTTTCTCAAGACAAGTACGACAATCCTGGTTTATCTTGACAGGAAAGTAAAACCTAGCGTACCCTATGAGAACACACTATAAGGAAACCATTGTCCATGTTTACAGAGCGAGTTTCGCGTCAAGTTGGCTGTACCACTTCTGCGATAGATTGTAGGGAGCTGTAGAGAGTTTAGTATATTACCAAAGTCTTCCGGAGGTTCAACATAAATAGTACCTGTTACAATATGCATCCTAAGCGTTGTAGCCTAGGCTACTAGAGCAAACAATGGTACCCGAACGATCGGTGTTCGGAATAAGCTTCCCAAACAAACGCCTAGCCTAATAAGACTGGCTCAATTCAAACCCAGCCCATCTCTGGATGTACTTACACCGTAACTGTTGCATATATGGATCGCCGCCCTTTGTAAGTTTTGTGGGCTGGTGGAGATCATGATAACATCGGGCTGACAATAATTCGGGACTCAGTTGCAAATGCCAGCTGAGTACACATGGATGCGTACAAGGCATACTCTGGATGCCGTATATAAGCGTATATAAGCTCCTACGTAGATAGACTCTATTAAGAAACTAAACTTCTCTCTCACTATTGTAACAGTAACGATACAGTTACGATACACCTTAAGTAAAATGGTTGGCTCGGCGGTATGCACAACTGATCAGTAGATGGTTCTAGCGGTGCATAGAACTAGGAGAACAAAGTCACTGCTCTAACACTATATCCCCGCTACAGTGCGTTTTACATCACAGATCACCGGGTTACTATCGCTTTCACACAGTTATCGTCCGAAAAACGAATCACCATTATTCAAAACGACTGAGGGTTACTAAGCTACTCGGAAATGGCTAATGACTGGCGCTTATACCTCTGCAGTTGCGATCCCACCAACTCTGGCCGTTCATCCCTAACTACCATCTCTCTCCTCCCCTCTTGCCCCATCGTCCATAGTAGGAGGAGTACATCGCATGTCATCGCGGATGAGTTTTCGGCACAGAATCTGCGATGTTTTAAGTGGCTCAGGGACATACTCGGTCATAGTAGTACGATACAGCGGACGTTTGCAGCAGAATAGTTTGTATTTATGTCCAATATCTAGTTACATTTCTCAGAGCCCCGTGATAAGATACTGCCCTCACGCCGGTTGTCAGTCAAACACAGCCGTAGCCAGGGATGAATTCCATCGTTTGGGTTGCTTAGGGGTGATCTTCCGGCGTGTACAACATTAGCTATCCCTCATAACTGCGACCGAGGCCTCATTTACAGCTAAGTCACTTTGCATCGGCGAGTCATTTAATTAATCATTTAGCTAAAATCCGTAGCATATCCATCATTCGTGAATACTCTCGACCTCGAACTAAACTCCCCCGCACATAAAAACCCCGGCGGAATCCAGCAGTTTGAAAGATTTAGAATTGGGCTATTGGTGGCTATGAATGTCATCATGCAGCACAAGTTACCGTAAAATCTGAATGAACTCATTACTTTTATAATATGTGCATTACTCAGTACCGCGTGCTACTAACAATAGCCAATTGGGCGCAGAAATCGGTTTCAATCGCAGCGTATCAATCAGCGATTGTGACAACAAGCTCAGCCATTCAGCTTGGATCTCCAGCTTTTGTTTATGCGGATATTATCCGTCTCAAGTGCAATGCGACAAGAACTTTTCTCCTTTGTCGAATGTACGTCTCTAGTTTCCGATATTCGATCCGGATTTGCATGTTTCTAGGCTGCCTTCCCAAATTCAGAGCATTTATCGCCGGTAATTGCCCCAACATCCCCTGCGGAAGTGCCCCAGTGATTGAAACTAACTTAATCATATCGACAAAGTAAATAAGATCCTGGGTTGACATGCGTAGCGCTGAGGTGGAAACTTGCCGATTATCTCGTATGTACTCGTACAATGATCAAAAGAAACAGAAAAGGAGAAACTAATCGATATAGTAACCAACCACGTGATCGTAGGCACAAGTACTCCACTACGTCAACATCCTGCTGTAATTTCTCCGGCTTCCTTTTATCATAGAGTGTCTATCTCATTCTCTTCATTGTCGAAGCTCACCTTCCGGCCCTTCCCCAGTAGTTGTTGGGGGCGGCCGCAGTCGACCGGCGGACCCCAAACATCCTAATTGTCCGCCCCGTCTGTCTAAGGCTTTGTCTGGGTCCGGACGGCAATTTTCGGGGCTCAAGATTTATGGGCTGGACGGACTAGAGCACTCAATGACAAGACTACAGAACTGCGAACCTACCTATAAGTTGGTCTTCACAGAATTGAGCCAAATCAACCGTGCAACTTAACGAAGCTTAAAGGTCCCCGATTCGGTACCGGTGAATGAATCTTGACTGAAGATTTGTTCCAGGATTGATGGCTGTACCGATGCAGATAGAATTTCTTGGTCCCGGAAGCCTCCTTCCCGAGCCAGATTTACTGTATCCGACCCTTGTCAGGACTCTATTTGATCCAAGTCAACACTACGACCATCTGTACCAAGCCCTAGTCTTAGAGTTTCCACCAAAGGCTGACCAGTCCTCCAAACTCATACCCCAAACTAGACAACAATGTCGAGCATAGTAAAGTCAACTGTCCCGTCCGAGATTGCTCTAGGACAGATGGGACGGCACCAAGGTCTCCAAGCTTGAAAATGACGGCCAGGGACGGTGAAATCGCCGCTCCCGGCAGACATCCACTATGCTAGCCGATACCAAGTATTTAGGTGTTCTACATGGCTTGATATGAGTCAACTAACAGTAACTGATAGAGTTTACTGTAGGAAGTGTTGGTAAATTTCAGATTTCGTATAATTTAACTCGTTTTACTACTTGCGAATTTCATTATCCGCGGATATCTGCTGATGACTGCCGAGGACTGTAGATGACGGCCGGGGACGCAAGTGGCGTCCCCGGCGGTCATTTCCGTCCGTCCCCGTTCTGACTCAGACGGACCGCTTGTCGCCGTCCCGTCCCCGTCCTGAGTGATCCCGGACGGACAGGACGGTTGACTTCAGTGGTCGAGCCCCGAAAGACCGTAGTCCGCCCAGATCGTTGAGACCCCTAGCACAACCTTGCGTCCAGGCAAAAATGCAATACTCTATCCAGTATAATAGTTCGTATTCACGCGTCACAGGGCTGTCCCGTATGTAGAAACAGCCGTTTCGTCACGCGTCACAGCTGCGCTATCGGAAGTCATGAGGGTACGATAGATCGAAATCATTGAGGGAAAATAAATCAGCAGACTCGGACGCCGTTTCGTAGCTCTGTTAACATTTCCACTATTGGGGAAACTATTCTCTCTGTTATAGCCATAAATATCATATTACATAACATCGGATCAGTAGTAAAAAGATGTTATAGATACTGGAATCGAAAACGGCAAGCGTTATGTCTAGCAGCTTGTCTAAACTATTATGCTTGGTATAGTACATCAGCTCTCGATGCTCTGTCGGCTCTTAATCGGCTCTGAATTGAAGAGCCCATGAGATAAGTTCACAAACTTTATATCATTCTCATCCATTACTAATTCTCCTCGTGCTAGTCCCACCACTTAGCACCAGAGAAAAGATAGAATCTCTCAATTTCGACTTTCTTAACGAATAGTTGGTAATGTTTTCCATACGATTTTCCGTCCGATATACGGTCGACAATGTCTAGCTCAAGGAGAATGGGCCCGCTAGATCGATGGTGAAGCCAAATGGGTCATTGGAAAATGAGGGCGGAGAATGATGGCGGAGATGAAGGGGCGAGCGAGATTTAATGTTTATTGTTTAGGACAATGGGGGCGGAGATAAATTGTATGGCGGTGTCTGGTGATCGTTTGATGCTCGTATACGACAAGTAGAAGATTTAGAACGTTCCATGGCTGCCATCAGAACCCACTCATTGTTTCATCTGATGGTCAATACAGTTTATCTCTGCAGCCATCCGCCTTGTTAAACAAATGGCGGTCTATTAGCTCAGTTGGTTAGAGTGTGTTGCTAATAACGCCAAGGTCACAGGTTGGACCCCTATATAGATCATTCTTTTGCTCTCCGTCCGAGGGAGGGCGGTGTCTCTTTTGCAGTTGAAGCATTACAAAGGTACAAAAGTTCTTAGATGTAGCACTTCTGTATCACCACTACTACTAAAACGTAGTCAAAACCTACTCAGTTTGCGGAAGTGAGTAGAATGAAACGGTTAACCCGCTCGTCAGTTTAAATTGGCTTGGAAGCGTCCAGAAATAGCTGCTTTGAAATATGGCAGCAGTAGGCTGCGGTCATTTCTGATGCAACAACTATTTTGGATAACCCCAACTCACGAAGTATGTTCTATGTAGTGTTCCTAAGCAACCTGGCTGGCGCTTTAGATATTTGCAAGCGCCATGATCTCGCCGGCCGCAGCCTGCTATGGCGTCTGTGCCCACTATTCCATGTGTTGACTGTGGGATTTAGCCCGAAGGCAATCGGAGCTAAGGCGGGCACTAACTTTAGCCCGCAAGTTATCTGGACTAAGGCGGGTACTAACTTTAGCCAACAGGCCATCGGGACTAAGGCATGCACTAGACTTAGCGGGCTTGGTAGCGAGCCTATCTCCCCGCAAGCCTCGGACTTGGTGCGGTGCCTATCTCTCCGCGAGCTTGGTGCAGTGCCTATTTCCCCATGAGCCTCGGGCTTGAGTAGTGCTTTGCTCATGATGCTTCGCTCTTGGTGTATCGTTCCTTTTTCTCTCATGATATGATTTTCTTCCTTGTATATGTCTATCTTAATCTCTCTTTGTACGAAAGACAGTCAATCATCATATTTCTTCTCACCCTTCCTTTAATTAGTCTCAACACCATGTAGTATAAGACATACTACAGAACTAGATTCCTTAGGATGCAAAGGTTATACAGTCAATGTGACAGCTCAGTGATTCGTATCGATCACTCATCTAGCGCTCTACCATGAACTCATCACTCAGTAAACGTACAGTGTTTAATGTTACAATAGTGAGATAGAGAAGCTTAGTTTCTTAATAGAGTCTATCTGCGTGGGAGCTTGTATGCTCTTATATACGGCATCCATGCGCACTCAGTTGGAATCTCCAGCTGAGTCTCGAATGACTGTTAGCCCGATGATATCATGATCAGCATCAGCCATTAAGCCTTACAAAGGGCGGCGACCATTTATGCAGCATTTAAGTCTCAGCATCCGTCCGGACTATGCGTCGCACGATCCGTCGCACTATCCGTCCAAGACATTTACCGTGGTGATCCCGTGATAGGCGCGACCATCTCCGATGGAGCATATCACGAGGCTCGGGTGTTGCTGCACATAACGAGGGTAACCAAAGCAAGAGATCTGGTACATAACTCAAAATGCCAAGCTCCTCTCGGTCCTCGATTAGTCCTGACATGGTTGCCTTGTCGTAACCACATCCTTCCCGTTTTCGAAGAAGAAAGCAACACTAGCGGTGTTGTTGGCTATGTATGCACCGCCGATACCCCATTCGCCCACCGCCCCCACCGCCCGCCTCATCCTTTCACACCACACCATGACCAACGAAGACCTAGCCGACTTCGTTCTTGTGGTTGTAACCTGGCAGAGGCGAGCAGCAAACTCCACAAAGGGGCTGCAGAGGGGAGGGGTATTGAGTACGGCCGATAGGCCAAATATTTTTTTAATTAAAATGGACAAGTAGTCTGGACATTCGAGTATCAACTTGTCTACGCGCCAAATACTATTTCGTTTGCACAAGTGACTAACCCCGTTTTACGGCTGTTCAGTGACTGCCAACACCCAACTGGGAGGGAACGACTAATTTCTTCTAATAAAAAGTGTGCGATAAGCTGGCGCTCATGCACCTCCAGAGCGATGACACAGCATACGCGATCGCATGATAATGAGAGTAATTGTTCCGCTAATAGCTGTTGCAGTTACCCCTGAATACCTATAATAAATCTGTTATGCGTGTGATATGGTTTATTGAGCTGGGGTCAAAGAGGAATGGATCATAGCAGCAGCTCTGAGGCCGAAGAGAAGTTTGCAATGGGAGGGGGAAAGAATCACTGCGACAATGTTGATACTGTAAAGTAACAAACTAATACACTCAAAAAGACAAGACCGGTTGGATAATTGCGGTATAGTGACAGATCGCCCAATTGCGGAAGCCCCACGGTTGCAACACAACTCTTCTCGAAATTCAGCCATGCAAAACTACTAGATTCGCAACTGGGGGGTTTTCGCATTCGGGTGGTCTGTTTTTTTGTTTTGTTTTTTTTAATCATACTGTATTCACTCTAATTAGAGTATGACAGCCCCTTAATCCCCTCCGCCTCCGGGCAGGCCGGCTAGATGGCGGAGCTCCACTCCTGCTACCCGTCGTCCCCTTCGGGTGATCTGTCACTGTAGTCGTTTACCTAAACCTAACGGAACTTCCCGCCCTCAACATTTCGTTCCCGCCCCACCCCACCATTATTCTGAAGAGGAAGGTGAATGTACGAAGGACAGGGCCATCTCGTTCGAAGATTCGAGGAGATGTTTCAGGCGATACTTTATGGCTACATATAGACGTGGGGTTTCTTGAACTCGATCGTTGAAGAAATATGGCAGTTGTTTATATGGGGTGCCTTTCAGTCGGTGAGCAGGGAGTGTTGGGTTGAGCTCCACGATAGCAAAGAGAGACAGCGATGCAAGAACCCTAATGATTCCTGAAGATTAAGGGGTTTCATCATTACAAAGCAAGAACTAAGATAACAATAAATGAAATAATCCTAGAGTATCATAATGCCTTTGGGTCACATCTAGAGACCCATATTTGTTCATCTCTTCAACCGTTCCCACCGAAAAATATATCCACACTACTGCTCACGCTACGTTTCGTCTACGAAGTCTCCGGTAGACTCAGTATCATAAGTTCATCCGATGAAGGAGTCTTCTGCCAAACATCACCGCCCTGCTGACCACTATCGTTGTCGCACACGACCCTGTACGGAGCTGGTAGCCTTCCGTTCATAGCTTCTATGTCGCTAACTATTATGCATTAGTGCATCCAAGGTAGAGTGGTTGCACAATAATACGGGTTCTTACAAACGAACATATAGACGTAGTCGACAACTACCGGTAGCCACATTAGCCCAGATAGAACCTGTCCAAAAGTCATCTTATTCTCCTCATACTGTTCCCCCGCCGCTTTTTGCATGGAGAAGCGAGTCCAGAGGATCAAACCCATCATCACCCAGGTCATGAGCAAGGAGACTATTGACAATCTCCAAGTGAATGGCTGGTCATCGAACACAAAAAACCCGTAAATATATCTGATCCAAGGATGTTTTCGGCGGTGCCACCGCATATGCCGAGTCTTTCGTCGATCGTGTTGTACCTGTTTAAACCGTTCAAGGAAAGTGGAGTGGTTCTCCCAGACTCTGCGTTGAAAAAGCAAAACAAAACAATAGCATACTGGACCAATAATAACTAGTACGACCAGCAAACATATAAAAATAATACAAACAATCCATATGGTAAACACAAGGGTGAATGTGTTGCCACACACTACCTCCCACATGTTTACTTCAGCCCAGGGGTTAATGGAAGTACCGCCAACTACTAGTACAGTAGCCATCAACATGGCCAGTATCACAAAGCCAACCCTGAGGCGTTGTCTTCGGAGCCTATCATAGCTCAACGGAAGGACAACAAGCAGCGGTAAGATTGAAAAGACAGCGACAGACATCGTTAAGTTCCTCTTATAAGACTTAAATCCAGACTCCTGAATACTAGTCAGTCCTGCAACGCCAATTGAGAAGGCGAAGAATGTCGCAGCATCGAGGAAGATCTCCATTGTCCTATAAATGCAAAATTCGTGCTTCCTAATGCTGTTGTACAACACTCCTTGGTAACCACGGTTGTCGGGATGTTTATGAATAGCAGCGATTACACACAGGGTACTGAAGATAACTTCAAATACGTAGGCGGTCAACATCTGAATTTGCGCCCTCTGTATCAGCGAGACCTCCTCCTGATGATGGCAGGATTGTTGTATGCTCACCCCAACACCCCCCACATCCGGGTCTCCAGTTCCACCAGTTGCGATCTTGCAACACTGACTTTGCCGGTTCCCAAGAAAGTCGGAACTGCCTAGGTCGAACGGTTGATAATCATAATATTCAACAATATACTGGGCGTTGTAGCAATAGACGAGGCTGGCATTGTAACTAGGAAGCGTATTGTTACTGCTGGTGTTGTAACTAGGAAGCGCATACTGCCACAACGCGTCGAGGACTGCTTTCGAAAATTTAGTATCCCGATCTTGATAATATTCGTCAAACCAAGTGCACTCCAGCGAAAAGTTCAAGGTGCTTAGTTGATTTTCGGGTATGTAGTTGAGCGCACTCCCATTTTCGCAAGGGAGGGACATCGTTAATGTAGGATACTGCAATCGTAGGTAACGACGAGCCTGGGGGTTCTTATTGTATTCCTGTTTGTTGCAGTATGGGGAGAACTATGTGGTTGTATGTTCTATGATATCGAGAGAAGAGGGAATACTCGAGATATTTATACAGTACTACTTAGATTTGTCCGGTCGAAGCATTCTCATTGGTGGGGAAGTGTTTGCCGGGTATCAGTGCCACGGTTACGGTGGTGTTGTAAAGCATTCTCATTGGTTGACCGCCAGTACATACTTAATTAAGTACCTAAGTACCAACCCCCTCAAAATCCAAGAATTCAAGTTCAATTAAGTCCACACGATTCGCTCTGATCACAGCATTTAATATATGGCACGTGCATAACTATGCCTATAACTACCTTGCAGCCTCTAAGTTATTATGTGACAAATATTCATTAAGCGGCTATGGAACAAGTGTGATTTTGGGCACATTCATGGCAGCTTGAGTGTCTCCATCAAAGTATACCGTCACGTCGACATGCATCAAGTACTCTATTTTAGTCCTAACTAATATAAATCACATACTGAAATTTAGTCTTAAACGCAACAGTATGAATAATGAATTACCATACGTCAACTACGCACCAGTGTAAACTATCACACATTGTTGCGCATTACTGAATTTCAGACTCCAGGATATACAGAAATCTTAATTCCACATACTCCCAGAAGCGCTGGACTGTACGCTTCCTGCTCACTAAACGTGATGCTCCAGGGAGCGCTTGATTCAAACGTTTCAGTTGGTTTTTCTGACCTGCCCAAAATTCATAAAATTGGCCAAGTGAAAGCAACGACTGGGGTGGGAACAGGTTCGGACTGACAGTTCGCAGAGCAATTTGGTATCGGTTCAGGGTTATGAACCTATCGCATTAGACCGATTCGCTCTGCTGGAGCAGCTGGTTCGTGACTGGTTCGAACCAGTTACATTTTTGGGGAGTGTAAAACGGTATTAACAACATGTGAGTGACTTAGAGGTTCTATATTTGTAGTTATTCTACGTCTGTAACAGCCTATATTACAATCACCTGCATTCACCTACGTCACCAGCATTTTAGCGCCCATAGCTGTAGAGATGTTAACAAATGTAAAGCCGTCTCGATTTATACGCACCTAGCAACGATAACTTCAGCCGGGACCTGTAGTACAGTCCCTGAATGAGCCTTGGGATTCTAGTCTTAGACTGGGACACCCCAAGGCAACAAAAGTTTCACCCGGTTTGGGTGGCGGCGCTGGGCTTAGAAAGATGCTTAGTGTTCTTAAGCGGCCCAGCCGCAAATCTGAAGCCTGCCTTGGCTCAGGCCAGACCCGACCTCCATTTGAAAAGCCTACATAGCAAATGGCCTGGCGCCCAGCCAGGCCATCACGGCCGCTCACAGATCGGTCAACCCAGTCTCAATTTTGGAGTCCGGACTGACGGTTAGGAGGTCTGTGGCCCACCGAGTGCCTAGGTGGCTCAGTGTTTCTAAGCGGCCAAGCTCAGTCGACCTACATGAAACCTGGCCTAGCCTCCGCCAAGGTAGGCGCCCAAAATCGCGGCTAGCCGGGCCACTGAGGAATACTGGATATGAGCTGAGTAGAACTGGTTGCTGTCGCTTTGCTTTTATGATGTCGCGGATGGGGAGGGGAACGTATGTCAATATAGACGATGGTGGGCGGCAAAGTTCGCCAACCCTCGAGCGGGAGCCACCGTGGAAGCGTTGAAAGACAGAGATAGAAAGGAAGCAAACACCATAGCCGAAAAGGAGAAAATGCTCAGAGGAGAGTCCTTCCCGCTGAACGAGGGAGATCAGTAATACGTACTACCTCCAGCAGGTTGAGCGCACGAGCGCGTAACTGAGCACTCAGTCGAATGAGCGCTGTGTTCGCAGTCGGTCAAGAAAACCTCAGGCAGTGAAATCAACCGTCCCGTCCGTCCGTCCTTGGGCCAGACGGAGACGGTGCCGTCTTTTTGAATGAGGACGGGGACGGGGAAGTCAGCGTCCCCGGCAGTCATCGACCGTCCCCGGCCGACAACCGGCGGTTACAAAATATATTTAGATGAAATTGAAAATAGCTCTGAGAGTGCGTTGTAAGAGATATAAATAGATGCGGTGCCTGAAATCATGGGTGGAGCAAATTTATGTGGATGAATGCCAGCAAGCATAGATGAAATGGGAGTCAGAGGTGGAGCATCGGGTAGATTGTCCATTGTAGTACTCAGAGTATCGAAGAATAGATGGTTGTTAAAGACAAGTTTGGATGAGTGGGTGTATCTTCAACCTTTATATACATATAATTCGCACCTACTCATGATATAGCACTGTAGTTAGATACAAGTGTCCCAGCACCCCTGGAATGGGTCCATTTATATCTCTTACCACGCGCTCTCAGGGCTATGTTCGATATCATCTAAATTCATACTGTAACTGCCCAATATCGGCCGGGGACTGTGGATGACTGCCTGACACGGCAAGGTCACCATCCCCAGCAAGTCCCCGGCCCTCATGCCGTCATTGTGGAGTAACGACGGGACGGACGGCCTTGGCGCCGTCCCGTCAGTCTTGGGGAAATCTCGGACCGCCCACCGTCCCCGGCCGTCCGAAGGGACGGTTGATATCACCGACCTCAGGCCCGGACAAGTTAGCGTTCGGAGCCATACAGCTACTCTGGAAATGGAACAGAATGAGAATCGTAGGATTAACGAGAGCGGTATTCCGAACAGGCTGTTACCCAACTGTCTGAAAACGCCCAAGCGAGGTGGTGATTCCGAAACCAGGAACGGAGGACTATAATAAGTTGAAATCGTACCAGACGATATCTTGGCTGTGCTAAATGCGAAATGTCTTCGAGCAAGGAGTCACAGACCTGCTGTCCCAGGTGGCCGAGAGAAGAGCACTGTTCAGCGACGGCCAATTTGGCAGTAGAAAGAAAAGGTTATACATCAACGCAGCAGCCATCATGGTCGACAGTGCGTGCTCGGCATAGAAAGACCAGAAGGTCGCTGGTGTCCTCCTGATGGATATCAAGGCAGTAGTTATTACTAAGTGTGGGGAGAGAAAGACTAATCAATACAGTGAAAGCCAAGCGGTAAGATGGAGATCTAGTATGACTGATCGAAAGCCGTCTCTCCGACAGGACCATGGAGATCGTAATCAAAGGCAATATCTTCCACAGTCACCATGTTGAGGGAGGCTTACCACAGGGCTCACCCATATCGCACATTTTATTCGCGATATTGACCGCTGGGCTGGCAATGTGGGTGGAAGTGAGAGTCGAATGTATTGAAGGCCTCTCCTTCATCAGTGACCTTGGAGGGGTATCAACTAGGAAGGACGTGAGCCAGGTGGTCAAGAAACTCGAAGCCTACACAGCAGAGAGCATCCAGTGGGCCAGTTGGTGAGATGTCCAATTCAACACTGCGAAGTTGGAAGCAGTACTCTTCACAAGCAGGAGAGGCCACAAGAAGCACCTCCAGCCATAACTCACAGTCGAAATCAAAGTGGGAAACGGCTTTGTCCAATTCAACATAGAGGAGACAAGGTGGTTGGGAGTCTGGATGAACACCCACCTAACATTCAAAGAGCATCGCAACCGGTGCATGTAGGCGGCTAGTGCAGGGGAAGCTCAACTGCATGTACTCATCAGGATGCACGGAATCGTTGCAGAGTGAGTAATTGCCATCCACATAGCCCTTGTCAAAGCAGTCGTACCATATGGGAGTCAGCTCTGGAGGGATCTTAGTGAAACCGTCAGATGAGAGGACCTTCAACACCATTTTATTCGGCAGGCCACGTCAACCCTGGGTGCCTGTTGACTAGGGATTTGGCCCGGTGGCTTCTCTAGTATTTGGTGCTGGCGGACTCGGGCATGAGGCCGGTGGCTTACGGCCCCCATTGACCTCGCCTGCCCCCACCAGCCTCGCTTGCCCCCACCAGTCTCGCCTGCCCCCATCAGCCCCCATGGCAAAGAGGAGGGCCCGGCACTGGTACTCGGCATTAGGCTCCGGCTTTGGCAGTCGGCATTGGGTTTTCCTTCTCTCTCTTTCATATATAAGTCCATAGTTTTTCTTCTCTTTGGATCGACAGACAATCGAGCTTCTTCATCCTTTCTCTTTTGCTTTCAACAGTGCCCAGCCCACAACACAGCTGCGTGCACTGATGAGACATTCAGTACTCACACCTGCACTAGTACCCTTCGACTCCAGGCAGCAGCCAGTCACAGTGAGGCTGGCAAATGCATGCAAACACTCAAAACTGAAGGTGACGTACAACTCCCAGACATCTGGCACACTGACAAGCAGAGTGATCAAACAAGAGCACGAACGATGCCGTAAGGCAGAGACCATGCGCTGGCCCAACCCTGACAAAGAACCGGCAGAAATGACGGTCATACTGAGAGACGACACCGTGGCTAACAGAGAGGCAATATGACGGGCGAGAGAGAGTCAGACCAAATTGGGCAGAGGAGCCTGGGTGTGGTGGATGGACAGATGGCGATCATACAACGGCAAAGTGGGAACCGCTGCAGTATGCAGCTACTGAAATGGCTGGAAGGCCTTCTATTGCCATCTTGGCACCTGACATGTGGATGTCTATGATGCAGAGCTGTGGGCGATCGAACTCACACTCTGGGTGTCAGTAAGGAAGATATATACACTGCAGACACATGGAGTGACAAAGGTGGCTATCTTTAGCGACTCACAAGCGGCCATCTGATGAACAGAGCACCTGCTGCCAGGGCCAGGGCAGCCTCCAGCCAGGTGGATTAACCAGAGCATGAGGATTCTTTGCGAAGCCGGTATGGAAACAGCAATGCACTGTTTACCGGGACACACAGGCATCCCTAGGGATGAGGAAGCAGCTTGCCAGGCGAACCTAGCACGAGCTGGCCGCAGTGCACACACAGTCCTAGAACGCATGTACACCTCAGCGTCGTAAAGGGCCAGACGAATCACAGACCCGAGAATGGCGGTGAAGGGAATGTGGGAGGCCAACATGTGCAGCATACATCACGGCTACAGGCTGACGGCAAAGCCAGCAGCAAGAGACCCATCCCAATGAAGTGTGAAGCCACTGGCATCCATATTCTACTGACTGAAGTCCAGACAGGGGCTGGTGCGCACATACCTGAAACCGTTCAGACACCGAGACGACAACAAATGTTGGCGGTGTGTTGGCGGAGGGGATTAAGGGGCTGTCATACTCTAAGTAGAGTGAATACAGTATGATTAAAACAAAATAAAACAAAAACGTAAACGACGGTGATCTCTTTGGGCATGGCACAGAGGATGAAGTTGGTGCGGCCTTCGGAGTCATAGTGATAGTGGGGGATGAAAGGAAGGTGGAAAGGGAGGAAGGGGTTTTAATGGCAGCTGACAAGGTCCGCTCGAAAACTAGCCTGCCTGACAAGAAATTCTAGGAATCGACAAGGGCGGATGTGTGTATAGATAAACAACGGGGGCAGTGATGTCAACCGTCCCGTCGGACGGCCGGGGACGGTGGGCCGTCCAAGATGTCCCCAGGACGGACGGGACAGCGCCAAGGCCGTCCGTCCCGTCCTTGCTCCACAATGACGGCATGACGGCCGGGGACTTGCTGGGGACGGTGACATTGCCATCCAGGGCAGTCATCCACCGTCCCCGGCTGACATCGGTCGGTTACAGTATGAATATAGATGAGATCAAAAATAGCCCTGAGAGCACACAGCAAGAGATATAAATGGACCCATGCCAGGGGTGCTGTGACATTTGTATCTAACTACAGTGCTATATCATGAGTAGGTGCGAATTATATGTATATAAAGGTTGAAGATACACCCACTCATCCAGACTTTTCTTTAACAACCATCCATTCTTCGATACTCTGAGTACTACAATGGACAATCTACCCGATGCTCCACCTCTGACTCCCATTTCATCTATGCTTGCTGGCATTCATCCAGATGAATTTGCTCCACCCATGATTTCAGGCACCACATCTATTTATATCTCATACAACGCACTCTCAGAGCTATATTCAATTTCATCTAAATATATTTTGTAACCGCCCGTTGTCGGCCGGGGACGGTGGATGACTGCTGGGGACCGTGACTTCCCCGTCCCCGGCCGTCTTTGCCGTCCGTCCCCGTCCTCATTCAAAAAGACGGCACCGTCTCCGTCTGGCCCAACGACGGACGGCGGCGAGCCGTCTGTCCCCGTCCTTAGTGATCCCGGACGGACGGGACGGTTGATTTCACTGAACGGGGGTACATACATAATCAATGTGACTTATGCTTTTGATTTCTGTGGACTTCAAAAACGGAAGAGCATGGGATTAGGTATCTCGGCGGTACATACACGGCATGCAACTAAACACCAGTCTTGAAAGTAGGGGCGCTGAAACCTGCGCAAGACATGTTGTAAACCCATATTTCAAGGAACAATTGCCTTCAAGTCTGCTTCATCGCACGCGCTGGGAATTAGTAATCTTCATATGCGGCGGGCCTATATCAATTATTAAAACTATCTCAATATACACACTGTATAAATTACGCAGTCGATTAGTTCCGCTAACAAGCTGTGACGGAGTAGTTACTTCCGTCCCAAAACGCCGGTATCACCGAAAATCACTCGGCTACTGGATGTAGAATATGTTTCAGATGTACATAAGTCGGAGCCTTAGGGTTCATGACTGCTCTTTTAGACTTTGCACTTTACTCTTTTCTTCTCTACTATCTTGGACCTTTAGACCAGTACCTAGACTGTTAATGCAACGGTTCTCCCCTTTGTACTACCGTAACAGGTTATGAGCCTGGTCGCCGCTACTCTCCATCTCTATTCAAACCTCGAGCCTTTCCTTCCACGAAGACCTCCTTACTACTGCAATGTCATCCTCTCTCCACCATCTCGTTTCGAAGCTCATCGGTACCAACTACTCAACTTGGGCAACGAAGATGGAGATGGTCCTTATAAAAGATGACCTCTAGCCGATTGTCTGCGAAGAACTGTTACTGTTAGACCGAGTCTTTGTAGAGTACGTCATCACGTGGCTGTGGGTTAGGGCTGGCAGCTACTATATAGGCTACGTGTCATCTTAGACTTAGACTCAATCAATCAATCGTCTCGACAGTGTTGGCACGGGATTTGGCCCGGTGGCTTTTGTGGCGTTTGGCGTAAGGCTCGGGCATAAGGCCGGTGGCTTACGGCCCCCATTGACCTCGCCTGCCCCCACCAGCCTCGCCTGCCGCCACCAGCTTCGCCTGCCCCCATCGGCCTCGCCTGCCCCCATGCTGAGGAGTAGGGCTAGCCCCGGCAGTGATGCCCGGCATTGGTCTCCGGATGTGATACTCGGCTTCGCCGAGTATGCTCTCTCCTTTCCCATATATATTTGCCTGTCTTTCTCTCTCTTTGCTCTTTAGACAATCACTTTTGTACGATAGTCAATTCAATATCTCTATTCGTACTCGATTGATCTCAACAGACAGGTTCGTCACAACAGTTACGATGTGAAAGACCACCACAAGATGTTCGAATGTGGGATTCAGATGCATGAGATGCAACTACCAACATAATTCTCTGCTTGATTGAAGGAGCAGAACAATATGTAAAAGAGATTCGAAATCCAGAGGACCTTTGGACGCAGCTACAAAAGATTTATGAACAAAAGGGATACTCATCACGCTTCTTTATCCGGAAAAAGTTCTATGAATTGCGCCTTGTTGACAATGCCAAATCTAACGAAGAAAATGCAATGTCCCTTTACATCAATACACATTAATCTCGCTGCCAATTGCTGCAAAGTGCTGGAACAACTATTGACAATGAAGCCTAACACCGAGTCTTACTTTTGGTCTTGGGGATTTCTACGACAGCTTCATTATTGCAACCACCCAGTCCTTTCGACAGAATAATGATGATGATCGTTATGTTGATGTGAAGCGACTGATTGGACAACTCTTGAATGAAGATCAACGGCGAAAGGGAGTCAGACTTGGAGTGGCGGAGCCTGCGGAAATTGACAGTTCAAGTACTGCGTCCGCACTCTATTCCAATCGAAAGCGACAATGGTCCCAGTGATGCTAATTTGACAAACCACTTCCTATCTGCAACTACTGCGAAAGAGAAGGTCACAAGCAAGACAACTGCTGGGACCTCTACCGGGAAAAGAAGTCAGAATCCCGATACACTAAGCATACACGACTTGCAGAAGTTTCTATCGCGTTGGCACCAGTCGGTATCACTCCCGGAGAACGAGATCTGTTTCAATAATTGAGTTTATTGTCTGTTTGGCTCTTGGTTGTTTGATGTGTCTGCAGGTTCGAAGGATCCATGTTCATTGTCTGTGTGTTCAAGTTTACGAGCCAATTTGTGTATGTTCGACTGCGGGTTCACGGAGCGTCTCGTGTGTTACTGTTACCGGCTGGACTGTGGGTTACGAAGTCCGGGGGAACTGTTGTCATTGTTTCAGTTTCGTGTTTCAGTTTCGTTTGTTAAGTTCTCGCCAGAAGCGACTGTTTTATCTTTGTTGGGCACTGCCCGCATTCACTCTATTTATTATCTTTGTGTTTCTGGGGATGGTGTAGGTTGCTGGGGAGTTTCCTGCATCACGGCTATCAGCCGGCCAGATGGGTCCTTCGTCTGTGGCTTCTTAGTTCTGAAGTTCTTGCTGCTTTAGGTTTTCATGGAGCGCAGCAAGAGGGAGAAGTGCGATGGATGTACATGAGTCGGAGCCTTAGGGTTCGTGACTGCTCATTTAGACTTCGCACTTTACTCTTTTCTTCTCTACTATCTTGGACCTTTAGACCAATACTTAGACAGTCAATGTACACGGTTCTCCCCTTCGTACTATCGTAACAGAATATCTAACACCCGTTCTGATATTGATAGCGCAGTTATTGGTGGTTGACTCCTATAAACGATGCAATTTCTCCACCATGGTGGGTGACAGTGCACCTTGGGTGGTGACAGTGTGAGGTCGGGTCGCCTCACAGATTGTAAATTGAGAACTCGATCCGGATGTTGTTGACTATTTGGTGCCGTTGCGAGAGTGACCAGGGACATCCAATGAACCACAATGTCTAACGATATAATTAATACTAGCAATCAATTTCAATAATATAGTATACAAGCTTTGAGAGCAAATTGCCGCAGAAAGGCATTCCATACTCCGACATTAGCCAAGTTTGACAATTCCAACAAAACGTAAGGTAATGGATAGTGGGACAACTCTTCCGGGTTTATACTTGTTCCAACTTTCATCCTCTCTAAATCACTGAGGAGGTAGGATAGATGACATTTAGTCCCCAGAATAAAAAAGAGTATACCCCTCTACATGTAAGGCTATATTTAACTCCACCAACACGGGTGCTCTTCGACTGAAGATATGGCTATATAATTTAAAAAAACTAGGTATTGTGTACCAATACATCCGTGTATGCGTCTCACCCTCTCTAAACGCAGAATGATTCTAAGCGCGACTTCAGTTGCATGGCCGAGCGGGAGCCGCAGCAGCGTGCAAACACGGAAACGATTGGAGGACCCGCCGCAGTTATCTAGGCACTGGACGTATGGAGGTCTTTGATGCCGAATTGTAGGCGATCGGACTCGCGCTCAGTGAGATGATCAAGAAGAAAGAACCTCTGCAATGTAATGGAGCGATGACGGTGGCAATCTTTAGCAACTCACAAGCCACCATTCTATGGACGGCCCCTCTGGTGCTGGGCCCTTCACAGCTATTAGCGAGACAGATCAATCAAAGGGCATGGACCCTCTTTGCCCACAGCATCACAATGGAGATTCATTGGGTCCCAGAGCACTCCAGTATTCCCTGAAATGAAGAAGCAGACCCAGTGTTGCCAGTGGTCCGAACGGTCCCAGTCCGGGGTAGGGCTCAGTGCAGTCCAGTGCGCAAAATAGTTGCACTGCACTGGACTGGAAATTTAGGGCGTTGCACTGCACTGGTACAGTGTGCACCAGTCCGGTGCTAACAATTTATGTGATACCTGACGCACGGTATTAGAGTGACTTCTCTTTGGGAATCAGTCTTCTCAGATAGTATTCTATATAGAAATCGTTCTCTTCGGATATCATTCCCATTGGTTCATCACTTTTAAACCGATTTAAGTAGAGTACGGATATCACGTGGCATTCGGTTAGGGTCCAATGTTGTGTGCTAGCTTGTGCATTTGGTATGACTATGTGTTATCTTAGACAATTGAGAGAGAGATGCACTAAGGATTTCGCAGCAGCACACACCAGTCTACATACACTTCCAGATGGGCTTGGATTTGGTCCAAAAATCACGCTGTTGGATATCGCAGTCCGCACCAGTCCAGATTATTCCAGACCAGTGCGCAAATATTGTGCACCAGTCCGATCCTAGTGCAAAATTTGAGTGGACTGGACTGGACTGGACTGGGACGGTTCCAGTCTGGACTGGTCCGTACCTGGACCGCTGGCAACACTGAGCAGACCGCCAGGTGAACTCAGCCCAAGATGCCAACAGAAGCACGGCAGTAGAGTGACCGTACACATTCGCTTGGAATACAGCTAACTGGATCTCCGTGGGCAGATCAGCTGCCATTGCACTGCAGATGGTCAACAAATACAGTAAGAACTTTGGCTACAGACCAAAGGGTAAGGCAGGCAGTAACAGAACCATCCCAATGGCAATGTAAAGTCATAGGAAGCACGATTCTATGAACTACAATTCAAGCATGCACATACTAGAGCTAACGTAAAACTGTTCAGACACTCCAAGGTCAACAAATAGTAGTAGTGTAGAGGGACTGAGACCCAGATACAGCAGCTTCTCCTCTGTTAATGCAGTGGGTCATATTACATCCAGCAGGAATTCGGGCAGGAGGTGCGGAATGCAACAAGCTGGATTAGGGGCATGTGTTAGAAGGTGCAGATATCAGAACTATATTGCATGGAGACATATTAGGAGGCAGTGATGGACTTGATTGCAGCCACGGACATTGGGAAGTTCCCACCTAAATGAAGTTGGAGTTGTCTTTCTTTTCATGTTTCTTTTCTGTTTTCTTTTCTTTTCTCTTATCTCTGTTTCTCTGTATTTGCTTTGTCTAGGGGGTTTTCTCATAATGGGTGGTAGGCCTTTTACAATTGCTATTTCTGAATCAGAGGGAACGGAGGGTAGCGGGTGGGAGTAACGCCACCAACCTGGCTCACCTGGAGGAAGAGGGCATATGAGCTCAGTCATACTTTAGCGAAGGTAAATACAGTGTAAACAAACAACAACATTAATCTCAGTAGCGTACCATAAACAAGATCAGATCCGGATAGACACCATCGGGAAAACTGTATGCATCGTTGTGGTCAAGATGCCCTGCCGCTCAATACTGATTGAGTGTATCACAAAGTATCTATTGACCCCCACAAGAATTCAATCACCTGAATTACCTCCCCAATGATGAGTAATAATACATTGTTTATTGCAATATAGTAATTGAGATCAATTGATTTTGATAATATTTGCTTCACAGTATTATGATATTGTTGCTTATCTATAATAATATTGTACTAGTAACTGGTAAAGTTGGCATATGCCTGACACCTGTCATACCTACTGCTTGTGATGGGGGTTTTTAATTCCAATAATCAATATAACAATTTATTGAAACTAAATACAGCCCCATATTTACAAATAGTCTTGCACTTTTATCCTCATCTGTTTCCCAGCCTCAACTTCTGGAAATTCATTCCAAGAACAGAATAATATTCACAAGTATTGTCAGATAAATTGTGGGGGTTAATGAAATACTCAGATTTTTCATTCAGTACATGCCCAGTTGAGTAATTCCACCAGATGTCACTCTTACATTAGGACAGGGTAGTGAGATAAAGGATTATTGCTGTCATGACAATTTTTCTGCAGAGTTGTTCATAAACATATTGCACTCAGAAAGTGACCATTGTAGGGCCAAATGCTGTTGGTGGTACTCGTGATTGAGAAGCACACTTATTATGCTATTTATGCTACACTTGGGTAACATGTTGCCATCAATAGGTAATTAAAGTCTGCCACTTCACATGTTGTTTTTAAAAGCGGATACCCTTGTAAACAAAATTTCTGATAACATTGCAATGTGTTCATCACTGCTCATTACTGACAGTGGATTACTGCTAGGGCTTGGTTTTGCTTACTGCGGGAGCAATATGAACCCACGATTAGTTAAAGTCTTCAAGATGAAACTCTTTCCCACTTCATGCTATGATACGATGATTGCTTAACAGCATAACATGAGTATCATCTCTATGAATTCCCAATGCTTATTGTATGTATACTTAAGTGCGGTTGATGCTTGATACTGATGACAAGGGCAATCCTCAAACAGAATATGAAATGCACAAAGTATCTACTTATAGCTGCAACCTGGATATGTTACATTCCATTCTTCAAAGGTTGGAATATTCTGCTGATACATGGTCTAGCAGTGCTTATTACAATTAAATCTATTACTCACCATGATTTGGGTCTTTGGCAATTGCATCAGACATTTCATCAACGACCAATTAATTTGCTGGAAAAGTACATATTTTCCACTTTACAACATTGCGATGTATAATAACAGAAACCAATTTGCAGAGCCACTTCAGGTCTCATAATTTCACCCAATGTCATTAATCCCTCACCTATTCCATACCTACATCTCCATTATTTGATGACCAGAAAGTACCCACCACAGTTCCACTATTTTGAAATCAGCTCAACAATTCTATGTAGTTGCTGATTGCATGATATCAGCTGCATATGTAATTCTGGGTAATTTCAAGCTTTGTGTGAATTGCCCTGCTGGATACAATCCAATATGTGCAGTTGATAAATGTTATTACTTTTAATGATCAGTGAATTGGATGTTCTGGGAATGGTAATATAATTGTGTCATGATAGATAATTAAGCCATGGCCCAAATCAGTAAATTATTATCTCATGTGACGTGCCACACCTGTGGTCTTACTAATAATTACATAACCAGAAATGATCAAGTCACTTTGTAAATTGGTACAGTACAATATCTCTCAGTGGAGATATTTGGGTTTAGTATGAAAGTGCCATTTACTATCACTGCGGCCAATGGTGAACCCCTTGTGTCACCTTCCACTGTGGGACTGGTGACCCAATAGTAGCTCTGTTTTTAAAAAGTAATCAAGATAATTGATACTACTTAGAAACGGATAAATGATTCAAACACTTCTCTTTCACATCTAATGTAAAACATCCATTCGTATTAAAACAGTGTTGTCAAATGTCCTGTCTTATTCTTCTGTCAATGTTGCTTATCGTGATCTGTCAATCATTCATCTGCACCATGTGCACAATGCTCCAAGCCTTTCTATGTATTCCGAACATACAATTGTCCTTTCCACTTTGCATAATGGATTTGTTTCAGATGATTCTGAACAAGATGTCCTGTGATGACGATTTGGTGCATTCTGCAACAAGAGTCATCGGCTTTTAGCTTGACAATCATGTGATCCTGATTCTTCCCTGATATTTTGCCAACTGTGCAATACTGAGAGATGCTGGTATATGTCATGACAGTCGCAACAGTAATTGACAGTATCTTTCATTGCATCGTACAAATATATTCCGGAATGAGTATTACAAGTTACCTTCCAACTTCGGCTATCATCATTTCGGAGACTAAGTAATTAAATTCAACTTAACCAATTTTGCCCTTCCAATGACTAGAATCAGCGTAAGTTTAGTATTTTATCATTTTGGCGTTACTTCCTGAACATTGTCGAACTGAGTTATGTCATCTGCTCATTATTCCGAGACTGAATTACTGAGCTGCACATTCATTGGCTAAGGTGTCTGTGAATTTCAAATTTAGTTGTTGTTGAAAGAGGATGTTTGGACTGAGGAATATTTGGAGGTGTGGTATACATACTCAGCCATGAGTTGGGAATCCACTGAATTTATCCAGTTTCAATTAAACAAGGTTGAAATTTTCGCACGAAGTAGTACATATTGAAGTTTCATTCGACAGTCCATTTGCCGAGGATAAACTGTGTTCATGCCTGGTGAAATGCAGCAAAAACAGTGTAAGTCCTTTACATGTTCGACTGTGAATATTCTACTGTGGTCTGCTACTGTATCATCTCAAAATCATTGATATGTCTGAATGTTATTTACAATCACTGTGGCTATTATTGGCATGTTATTCAGTTCCTTTACTGTTTTAGGGATGACATTGTAATAAACTGATCTACAACAACTGCAATGATTATATATCCTTCCAATAGTGCTAGATCGATTATACAATGGTTCTGTGTTGTTGACAACAGTATGCTAGGTAACTTGCGAGAATGAAGTAGCATATATTTAGCATGTCGTTATGTCTTTGATCAATGGCAAACATTGCAGGTGGTGAAATATTTGCTTCGATCAGCTTCTAATAGTCATCAGCAAAAAACATTTCTGTCCGGGCAGACTGGCTGGGTCAGAGTACTCACGCTCCGTCATACCCTCATGGACACCCAAGTGGCGGATTTCTCCGCGCCCAGAGTCAATACCACACGTCGCGTCGCTTATCGCCCTCCAATTGCTATTTCGCCATTTCATCTCGCTCTGTCAGTCTTCTCTTGTAAACAAAGACTCTGGCATTGGTGCGAACTGTGACCATACGTCAGAATGCGTTCATTGGGAACACGCTTGCATCAGAATTGCAATTGGTGACACCGCGAAAAACTCTCCTCGGGTTCTTTCTACTTTATGCTCCAGTAGTGTAGGAAGACGGTGAGAAGATATCATACTACCCTGCTGTGAGGATCCACGATATCTCAGAAAATGCGACAGTGACCTAAATTACTGTAAGACAGAGCATGTGTTTTCGTTGTATGACAAGATGAGATGAAAATGAGATACTATCTATCTACTCCGGGGTCTTCTGAATAGATACTCTGCGTCGCTCATTCCACCTCCGTTACCCCTGTATCTCCGTACACCCACTGTCGCTCCTTCATGATATACTTGGAGGCCCTGATCAAGCTATTGTGAAGATGCCCTTGGAGGTCGAGATTGAGTGAACTGTGATAAACACTTCGTGGCCGTAATGGATTGAGTTTGAAGCTACACTGGGAGGCCGTGATCGAGCAAGTTTGGAGATGCAGTTGGGGGCGATCATGGCGCGAACTCAGAGACAGACTTGGAGGCCATGATTAAGCAAGTTTGGACATGCACTTGGAGGCCGTGATTGAGCGAGTTTGGTCATGGACTTGGAGGCCGTGATCGTGCGAGTTTGGACATGCATTTGGAGGCCTAGTTCGAGGCGACTCAGAGATGCACTCTGAGGCAGTGACCAAGCAAGTTTGGAGATGTACTGGCAGGTTCTGATAGAGCGAGATTGGAGGAGTACTTGGAGGCGGTCGATTTGGAGGGAGGCGAGACGGCAGCTGAGACTCTATTCATGTGTCAACTAGTCATTGTGGGAACGTAGAGAGTTGAGTTCAACATACGCTGAGAGATCTGAAACTGGCTCGGAGAGGGAGTCTGCTAATTCTGGGATGATGCTGTCATTGGTGCATGCTGTATTCGGTGTTAACTCATGAATATGGCATGGAGAGATAGAGAGGAATCACTTAACCTCGTGTTCTTAGGTGATGGTAGAGTTGAGCCCAAGAAATAGAGAGGTTAGAGGAAATGGGGGAAATCATCATGCAAAGGTGGGACTTGAGAGAATTTCATGTGCGAGTCAATTGACCATTGCTGATAAGGCAGGTACCAGTGATGATCCCGCAGGTAAAATCACCGGTATGAGGTCTTCCAAACCCAATCAGGCAAGTCGTACTGCAGATATCTCATAGGCGCTCGTATCCTCCATATTGTGCTCATCTGCATCCCCCATCTCTCTGTTTCTCGTCGACAACTCTACCATCATCGCAAGCACATCAAGTTCAGTCATCCCTCTCTGTATTTCCATGCCATCATCATGAGTTCACAATGAGCGCAGCATACACCGAGTACAGCATACACCGAGTACAGCATACACCGAGTGCAGCATACACCGAGTACAGCATACACCGAATACAGCATACACCGAGTACAGCATACACCGAGTACAGCATACACCGAGTACAGCATACACCGAATACAGCATACACCGAGTACAGCATACACCGAATACAGCATACACCGAGTACAGCATACACCGAATACAGCATACACTGAGTACAGCATACACCGAGTACAGCATACACCTAGAATTGTCTGTCATCCCTTAATTCTCACAATTCCATGTTGACCCCTGAATGTAGCATCAGCTTCCGGCATACTGCCCTACCGATACACCCCCACCAACCAGCTCTCCATATGAGCTTCAAAGGTAATGTCACCTTGTCACAGTGCCACGGTTTGGAGTTAACTAACCGATGAATAGAGTCTCAGCGCCTGCAGCGCCTTCCATCGACCGCCTCAAGTGAGACCACCTCCAAGAACTCCTCCAATCTCGCTCGATCAGAGCCTGCTACAAGTGCATGTCCTAACTCGCTCAGTTACAGCCTCAGAGTACATCTCTGAGTTCACTTGATCTTGGCATCCAAGTACATGTCCAAACTCACTTAATCACAGCCTCCAAGTGCATCTCTGAGTTCACTGCAGCTTGGCGTCTAAATGGAGTTCCAAACTTGCTCGATCATGGCCGTGGTGTGTATCTCTGAGTTCACTCAATCTCGGTCTCCAATTGCATCTCCAAACCGGCTCAATCTCGCCTGCAAAGTGCATCTCAGAGTTCACTCGACCTCGGCCTCCAAATGTATCTCCAAAGTCAGTCAATCACCGCCTCCAAGTGCATCACTGAGCTGACTCGATCCTGGTCTCTAATTGCATCTCCAAAGTTGCTCCATCACGGCCTTGGAGTGTATCTCTGATTCCACTCTATCCTCATTTTCAGCTGCACCTCAAATTGCTCTCAAGCACCGCCTGCAGCCAGTCGAGATATACTGTGTGTAGATGGGTAGCTATATAGATACATAGATACATAGAGGAGAATACAAACTGTGTTTTTCCCAGACTGCTCTACTGTGATTCGAGGTGCTCCCAGAGTGGTTACCAGTGCTCCCAGGTGTTCTCAAGATTGTCGTTGGCGCTCCCCGTTAATCTGAAGGCCAGCCGGAATGCCCTCCTAGGGTCTGATACTCTCCTGAAATTCACACATCTAAGTTTGCACTCCACATCCTCTCAGATACTCCTGGAGGCTTCCAGTGATTAAGATATGTGTTACTGATACTATGCAACACAACCAGTCACCTGGGCAACTGGAATCGTGCAATGTTCCGTCAGAGGGTGCATGGTCCCATTCGAGCTGTCAGAGCTGTTCAGAACACCTGGCTGTTTCTGACGGAATCTAGAATTGTTGCTGATGGTGGCTAATGAAGATTTCCGCATACCACTCAACACTACCTAGCTTCGTAGTATTGACTGCCCACTTTAGATTCATGTTGAGGCTGAATAATATGCTCCATGTTTGTATCCGTACTGTCTTGCTGGTTTTTCCAAATAACAATTTCATTCTTCATTTTGCAATTGTTGTCTGCTGTTTCCCTCTCATATCCAGCTGTGCAATAATCCCTATAGTGAGTATACTACATTGCCATAAAGTTGATGAATTTGGTTTGTGCAGGGATTTGCCATGTAACTTCAGATGTTGTTATTTCAATATGATGATAGTCGTTGTTCTTGATGTCTATTGCTCTGAGAAGTAGCCCATGATCTTGTTCAAACAGCTGTGGGTGTGTTACTGATGTTGCACTTCCCACTCCCAAAGTGTATACTAGATACCATGAAGATATATTTGCTTTGTGTTTGCTCATTCTTCCCATCGGATCATAATGACATTTCAATTCTGAACAAATCCCACCCAGATATTTTGTATATGATTATGTTTATGTTGAGTGCAGAAATATGGTAGTTCCAATACTCTAAATATCAGTCAAACTATGATTAGTTCCAGTTACAGAATGTCACATTTTAACAAAAGCATAGATGATCATGTTCTTTTGTATAATGAATATGCTATAACTACATTCTATTCATGCTTGCGTTGAGCAAACAAACTACAAATAATGAATGTTGCGCTCTTTTCATTGTGGATTGAGACATTGGCAATTTCAAATGGTATGGTTCCCGTGCAATAACTGCTGGGGAATGGATTTCAAGGTGTCATTATTTTGACATTTTTCAAGAAGAGCACAATATGGATAAAAAGGCAAATGCTGCTTGTTGTGATCGTTCAAACAAGTAATGTTTTCCATATCCTCTGGAAATATATGTTGATAGCACTACAATCAAAGTATTATTGGATATTCATCAACTGCCAAAATTGCAAAGTCCAATCAATTGTTGTACTTTCTTCGGTTTGATTGGTAATATCCAGTCAAGAGCATCTCAGGCATGTCCCTATATCATTTATAATCGTTTTCTGAATCCAGATCATTCCAAAATAGCAATTTCTGGTTCACAATCATGTATTTGTCCATTTTAAGACACATTCAATTTTCCACTAACAAACTGAAAACTTTCCTGACTTATCTATGGTGTGTTTTGCAGCAACCTTTTGTAGCTGTCAATAAGTCATAAATACATACAACAACCTTAGTTCTGTTAACCGCATCATACTCAATTTGGGTACCTACATGGATTTCAATTCCTGATAACCGTCTCAAAATATGATTGATTTCATGGTAGAATAGTGGTGGTGTATTGGTTGAACTGAAATGGATCATCATGGATTCATAAGATCTGATATTTGTTTGCAGTGTATTATATATCACATCGTTTATTGGTGTTATTATGAAATGGGAACTTGTGGCCAACGTTCTTTGGTTAGTAAGTTAATACCTCGGGTTTACCCAATGATTCCAGCTGTCGAGACAGATTTGGACTAGGGTAGAACTCAGTCCTGTCAGGTCCACCCAGACGGTCGATCTTGAACATATGCCACACTGGCCTTCTTGGACTCAATAGGCTAGGTATGGAGCAGTCAACACAGTGGAGTATTTACCAATTCCAAAGTAGATTGAAATTCTAATGAAGTCAGATGGTAAGCCCTGACATCTCAACCCAACCACAACGTCATTTCATAACAGCTGCCCACTGCTAGCAATCACTACCACTAGAAACCCAAACCAACCCTCCACTGCAAGCTAGCAAGCACCAATATGAGAAACCAACAATACCCAACACAGCAAATAGATTGGCTTGCCACTTAATTGAATTGTCCCGTTTGTCCTGGATCTACCCAGCATGGGATGGGATGGCATTAGCCCATCTGCCCAAAGTTCAAAAAGAAACAGTGACGTATTGTAGAAGCGACATAGTGAAAGACAGCAAGACCGGCCAGTGACTGAGATGAGCCGTCTGCGGTGGTCACCAACTGATATCCGGAGATCGTAGTGTACATAACCAAACTTATATTCCAAGCGGAACAATTACCCGCACAGTAATGCAAGATCCGGGAGCACCTGTTCCACGAGTAGCATGTTTGCCAAATGGATACGTAGTATATGTACAATGTGAGTGTCAGTGTCCTGCGCATATTAGATAGATAATTTTGGAATTGCAAGTGGTGAGTAGTGGGGTCGGGTAACTGCTGCACGGATAGTGAGCAATCATTTATAAGTCGATTGGGTGACTTACTATGTCAGCATGGTATGCAGTGAGGAGAGAGTGGCATGGTAAGGGATTCAGTGCCCAATGGCAAATGGGGAATGACATGTGAGTACTCATTCAGGAGTCAATTCAGTGACTCAGTCGATCTGACGGGTGAGTGGTGAGTGCCAAGTGCCAACTGAATCAGCAACAACTCTAGGTTCCGTCAGAAACACCTGGGTGGTCCGACCGGCTCTGATGGGGCTGACGGACCTCGTACCCTCTGTTGGACAATTATACGCTTCTCGTCGCGTTGCCTAGCACAGCACCTGGGAGCGCCGGCGACATGTCTGGGAGCACCTCGAATCACAGTAGAGCAGTCTGGGACAAACAACATCTTCTTTGGGAACGCTACTGGTGCACCTAAAACTCATAGCTACTACTCATCGTTCAACGAGTTTTAAAACCCATGTATTTAGGTTGTACTCTCATCTATGTATCTATGTATCTATATAGCTACCAATCTACACACGGTATATCTGGACTGGCTGCAGGCGGTGCGTGAGTACCATTCCAGCTGTGCCTGAATATCAGGATCGAGTGAACTCAGAAGTACACTCCGAGGCTGTGATCGAGTGAGTTTCGAGATGCAATTGGAGTTCGAGATTGAGTGAACTCAGAGATGCACTGGGAGGCCGAGATCGAGTCAGTTCAGAGATGCACTTGGAGGCTGAGGTCGAGTCAACTCGGAGATGCACTTTGAGGCCGGTATCGAGCGAGTTTGGAGATGCAATTGGAGACCATGATGGAGTGAGCTCAGAGATACACTCCGAAGCCGTGATCGAGCGAGTATGGAGATGCACTTGGAAGCCGATATCGAGTGAACTGAGAGATCCACCTGGAGGCGGTGATCGATCGAGTTTAGAGATGCGCTGGGAGGCCGTAATCGAGCCAGTTTGGAGATGCACTTGGAGGCGGAGGTCGAGTGAACTCAGAGATGCACTTTGAGGCCGTGATCCCGTAAGCTTGGAGATGCACTTGTAGCAGGCTATGATCGAGCGAGATTGGAGGAGTACTTGGAGGTGGTCAGTCTGGAGGCGGTCGATGGGAGGCGCGCCAGGTGCTGAGACTCTATCCACCGGTTAGTTAACACGAAACCGTGGGAATGTGACAAGGTAACTTTACCTATGAAGCTCTTATGGAGAACTCGCTGGTGGCAATGGATCGGTAGGGAGGTACGCCAGAAGGTGAGGATACATTCAGGGGTCAACTCGAAACCGTGAGAATGAAGGGACGACAGGCAATCTTAGGTGTATGCTGTACTCGGTGTATCCTGTACTCACTGTATGCTGTACTCAGTGTATGCTGCACTTAGTGTTAACTCATGATGATGGCATGGATATATACTGAGGGATGACATAACTTTGTGTTCTTGCAATGATGGTAGAGTGGTGGCCAAGAAAGCGAGAGATGGGGGATGAAGATGTGAACGATATGGAGGATATGAGCGGCTATGAGAAATCAGCAGTGCAACTTGTGTCGTTGAGAGGAGAAGACCTGATATCAGGATTATAACCGGGCAGATCAGGACTCGTACCTGCCGTATCAGTGATGGTCAATAGACTCGCACAAGAAATATTCCCAAGTCCCACTTTCTCATAATGATTTCCCTCATCTCCTCTGATATCTCTCTTGCTTGTACTCAACTCTACCATTACATAAGAACATGAAGTTAAGTCATCCCTCTCTATTTCTCCATGACATATTCATGAGTTAACACCGAGTACAGCATCTTCTCAACATTGACTGTCTCCCGCCCCAAGTCAGTTTCTCATCTCTCGGCAGAAGTTGTACTCAACTGTTTATATTCCCACAATTACATGTTACCCAATAAATGGATTCTCAACTGCGGTCGCACCTCCATGCAAATCGACAGCCTTCATGTTCTCCTCCAATCGTACTCGTTCATCAACTGCCAGTGCATTTCCAAAGTCCCTCGGTTACAGCCTAAGGGTGCATCTCTTTGTTCACTCGATCTGCGACTTGATGTACATGTCCAAACTCACTCGATCACGGCCTGCAAGTGCATCTCTGAGTTCACACCATCACGGCCTCCAAGTGAATCGCTGCATTCACTCCACCTCGGCCAACAAGCGCATCTCCAAATTCCCTCGATCACCGCCTCCAAGTGCCTCTCCAAACTCAATCGATCACATCCTCCAAGAACATCTCACTGTTCACTCGATCTCGGGCTTCAAGTGCACCTTCAACCTAACTTGCTCAGGGCCTCCAAGTATATCGTTCAGGAGCGACCCTGGGTGTACGCAGATAATGGGGTAATGGAGGTGGAATGCGAGAAGCGGGGTATATATTCAGGAGACCCTGGGGTAGATAGACAGCTTCTCATTTTCATCTCAGCCTATTATACAACAAAAATACAGACTCTATCTTTCCGAGCTGTTGGTCTCAGTCACTCTGTCCAAGATTTCGTGGATAGATGCAATTGCATGGATCCTCATGGCCGAGTAGTATCCTATCATCTCATTTTCCTCCTACGCTCCTCAAGGTTAATGTAGAATGAACTTGAGGAGAGATTGCTGCTGCATGACCTATTGGTTGGCAATACCGATGCAAGCGTGTACCCAATGAACCTATTCCGACGTCTGGTGACGGTTGGCCACAACCCGAGAGTGTTCGTTTACAATAGGAGAATGACAGAGCAAGAAGAAACTGCGAAACGGTGAACGCAGGGTGTTATGCAACGCGACACCAGGTATTGATGCTGGGAACTAAGTAATCCGCCACCGGTGTGTCCCTCACGGCTCTGACACCGCGTGTCATCTCTGCCGCGGCAATTCTACCCGCACGCAAATATTTTTGCTGATGTGGTGATGTGTGAGGGCTGCATGGCAACTTGGAAATGACAAGTGAGCAATCATATATGAGTCTTTTGGTTGATACAGTGTATATGTCATGCCCAGTGTATTCCGGCGGATTCGTTCTGTGTGGTCTGACCTCCAGCCATCCCGGCAAGTGCGGTGCGGGAACAGACAGATTGCAGACCGGATAGAGCCCTGTCCACATATTACTTGATTTGTGTTGGACTGGACTTGCCTGGGGTTGGCCTGGGCAGGTCTATTGCAGCACTGGTGAAAACATTGTACATACCATTGCTATTTGTCTATCATTTGAACTGTTGTGTTACTCATAATGGTGTATTTCAAATGGTTGGAGAAATTCATGTGGCGACTTAAATACTTGCCGTTTTCTTTTGGTACAAATTGTCTAGCACTTCCTTTCAGACCATGCAACAGTGGAATCTTTCATTCGTTTATCATGTTGCCCAAGTATTGATTTAGTACTCCTTTCTGTTCCGTTGCTATTGCATTGATTGGTTGCTGTGCAAAATGTTCTTGTGGTCCCTGGAGTAAAATTTGATTGTCACCTCCTCTGTGTTAGTGGGTGTCCCTTAGCAGTGATGATGACACTTGATTATGAATAGAAGATGCATACATATCTACAATATGCGTAGCACCTATGGATGTGTTAGTCAAGTGGTCAGTAATATGCTCTTTAGCAGGAGTACATAATAGTCGCGTAAAGTATGAGTGCTTCATTCATGCCTGGATACTATGTGGGATATGCATGGAATCCATGCACGGCAGTTGATAGTCAAATGCCATTAAGAGGACTCATCTCCCGTGCGTATAACGGGCTGGACTTCGGCGAGGCACGTTCCGGTCAAGAGAATAGTCACAACCTGAGCATCATGTAACTGAGGGATTATCAACATACGCGTTGGCCAAGAGTGAAAACTACTCGTTGACTGGTACAGTCTGGATTGCAATGTCAACTCGAAGCAGATATGAGCGTATGCGTCAATAATCTACGTTGGCATAGTGTCGGTTGGTCGCCAATTAAATCTCTGACGCAATTAAATCACTCATGTGCATGAGGGATTCAAGAGACAATATGCATCACTATTGTCGTTGGTGGATGTTCCAACTACTGGTTCGTATTGTGGCAAGATGTCTAAGGGCTCAGCCGATATGGCGCGATGGATGGCCTGATTTGCATCAGGAGCGTAACACTTGAAAAGCACATACAAGAGACAGGACAGGGTGTCGTGGCTAGTGATCACCGTGGAGTAGGGGCTATGCCAAGATAACACTATTGCACCAAGGGCGGGGCGACGGCTATAAAAAGGCAGCGAAGTTCGATGGATCAAGGGGGCATCCAATCTTGACCTAAGAAAAACGATACCTACCAGTGGAGAAATATCTTTATTCATTATTTCGTTTGTATGATACCTATTCTATTATTATGTACCTGAGAATCTAGTAGCTTTGTGTAATGGCAGCCCGACACGATTGTTACCAGGATTGCAATGAAAGATGATTACTTTGGAGAATGACAACAACATTATGGTATAAGGCCTCGAGAAGATTATATGGCATGCCAGAAGAATTCAGCAGATCTTCATGGCCCAGTCCATCTGGTAGCTAGCGTCAATTATTGGACTCAAACCAGGATTATTCACTTATATCGACAAACTTTGAAGTACAGAAGATCAGGCGATACTTGAAGAACATACAGTACTGGAAGATAACCAGGATGATTCTGATCAACAAGTATCGACTACGATGCAAGAGCCACAGACACGTAACCACCTGTGTCTTCAGGCAAAGTTACATAAGGTGTGCGAGAAATATTTGGGAGACTCAAGAAGGATGCGAGACCATGCAGCTCTGAAGACTAAGGGAAAATCTAGGACTGAATGAATAAATCCATTAACATCAACCAAGTCTTCTCTTAGGGTCAAGAAGAAGAGGAACAGTCCAGACTTTTCCAAAACAGAGGGAATTCAAGAAGCTAAGATTTCAAGGCGGAAAGGCACAGGAGAGTATCTACATTGTGCCTGGCCTTCTGATCGGAAGGGTAGTAATTGGGTGAAAGAGTGCATACGGAAGATTTAAATCTATCGCGGGACCGTGATAACCCTTAAGGTTCTACGGATGAAATCATCCTCACCGGAATATTCCGAGAGACTTAGCAACAGTAAGTGTTAGCAACAGTCCCAGACTGTCACTTTGGGTCCGGGTACGGGTCCCAACTGAACCATTGACAAATTGACAGTCTGGGTTGTCAATAAACCCGAACCGTCAACTCAGGTACAGTTGCAAGGTAAACTCCGAACCTGCCTGAATTGTGCGTGTTGTCACCGGGTTGCCCAGCGGGTCCATCGATTGATTCAAATACGGCTGTTGTTTTTGGAGTTTGTTAACTGTATCTTATCAACATGGCGTTTTCAACAACCAATAATGTGTTTTTGTATGCTTTGCACCTTGCAAAATTGATGAATTTGGAACCAGTATTTTACCTTTGGTATATTGCATTTTTGCCAATAAAAGAGGTCAATAATTCCGTTATGAACGCAAAGAATAGTGCAATGACTTGATTCCCAAATATGCAACAACTAACACTGTGGACGCGCCGTTGACGCTCATTTTCAGGATGCGGCAGGGAGCATTTTGCTGTTGATTTTGCCAGTAAAGGCTGCCAATATTTGATAGAGGGATGTATGCAACCAATCGGAACATATATTAGCCAAGATGCGAAGCTAACAATCGTTAACGCTCTGTTGATGCTCATTCTCCGAATCGGGCGATGACCGTGGTGCTGTCTCTTTTCGCAATAAATGCTGCCAATACATCGATGATGTCTAATAGTGACCAAAGCACTGCTTTATTGCCGTACTGACATAACCACAAATGGTTGACGCTCCGTTGACCCTCATTCTCTGAATGGGGTGATGACCGTGATGCTGTCTCTTTTACAAATAAAAGCTTCCAATATATCAGTTATGACTAACGGCAACCAAAGCACTATTTAATTACCGTACTTACCTGACTACTAATCGTTGACGCTCCGTTGATACTCCTTTTACTGTATTGTCCATTCAACATCTGCTGCCATCGACAGTAGTTTTCATCATGATTTGCACATATTGGAACTCTTTCTGCCAGTTTAAGACTTAGCCCTGTGGCAAGGCCGAGCCAGTAACATTCTTGAACTGTTCGCTTACAAAGGACTAACATTTATGTGCCTTGCCAAAAGCTTCATTGCGCCTGCTATACATCTGTTTATCAACCGATATTTACATGCTTCTGCTCACCATTCGCCCCTAGTGTATCTCTAACTACAAAACTCAGTCAAGATACATAAAGACGCTGGTGAAACATTGATGCATTCGATCCTACTTTTGCTTCACTCCTGGGTTCCTTCTCGTTTCGATTGCACTTTCTTTCACCAACAGCTTCTCAGCCTGTCTCTTTCACTTCCGTGTAGGCTGAATCAATCTGGGAACATTTGGCGCAGTGCTCACATCCAGCTGTGCTGGGGATTCCGGATCTTCGATGCAATTGTTGTGCTCTATATCAGATTCAAAGTCCTGCGGGCAACCATCTTCACTGTCATTTGGATGATCCAAGTCCCGATTCCAGTTAAGCCAATCTTCTGTGTCCGAAACGCCATCAGGTTCGGTATCCTTGTCACTTTCCACTGGATGACCGTTGATTCTCCGGATTCGGCAGACATATATGATTATGAGTTTGTCCTCCCGGTAGGTCCGTTGCAAACAGAGGTGGCGGCAAAGGAGATCTTTAGGCAAATTGAACGCAGCAGGACCATCATATTGAAAGAGTGACCAGGATGCGTTGATGATTTCTTTGGTGTCCGATATGTATCCCACAGCAGTCATCTGCTTGGTTAGAGCGCCAGATTCCTTCAGTGTAGCACGTAAGTTTTTGCTTCCCTGCCACATCTCCAAAAAGTTGTAAACCTTGGCCATTCTGTGCGGTATCTGTGCCTCCGGCTCTTCGTTCATTTCCCAGTCGTTTTCTGTGTTCGCGGTATTCAATTCTGGATCAGTGCCAGCCAAAATCCCATTATTGGCCCAAGCGAACTGCCTTACAACGACTTTTTCGTGAAGGGTCTCGCCTGTGGTTTTTGACTGCCTCCAGCCGAAAACATCTCGCCCAAGGGAAAACCTGGCCTCCACTCCAACACCATGTAGTATAAAAGAGAATATGTCGCACGCCACATTGGAGAGATCAGGGTACTTTGAGTGCATTTCCTGCGGTTGACGCCACCAGTCGGTTATGTCCGGTGACCAAAATGTACTGCTAAACTCGATTGGGTCACAGTGGTAATCATTCAGATTTGGATTGATTTGGACCCAATTATTTGGTACTTCAGGCGGCGAATTCAAATAGAGACTGGTGGCGGTCAATACACGCGCAGTGCGATCACTTCGTCTGGGTGTCGTCTCAGTCACATTGTTAGGCCTTAAGCATTCTTCATCATCTCTGGGCAAATCATATGGATCAAAGGATGATTGACAGGATCATGAAGCCATTGCAGAGGAGATGTGATTGCTGATCTGTAAGCTTTGGTGTTTATTGATAGGCATGCGTCGATGTTTCATGTGGCAATTATTTTCCACATACTTCAGAATGGCCTCTTCGTATTGGGTAGTATTGGATGTCTCGTCCACAGGATTGATATCGATTCCCTTGTCCCACTTGCTGAATGATTGCAACTTCCGGAAAGGATCGAGTATATCTGCAGAAATTAGAAGCTTGTCACGGCACTGGGAAATAGGGAGGTACTCGGGGCTAGAGCTGGTGATACCAAGAGGGTGTCGAAGGAATCGTGATACGGAAAGGCGGAGACGTCGGGAGACGCGGGAAAAGTCGCGAGATGGAGGCGGGTTAATTTAGTTAGATAAGGGATTAGGTTAAGGTGTTGCGACGTCGGACGATGTGGCGAGGTTGTATTGATAAGGAAATACGTTGATGGTGTGTAAGATCATGGGATGGGATTCAGATGGTACATCGAAGCATGAGGAATGGTTCGAGGGTGGCAGACGAATTGTATATAAAGAGAGTGTTGTTGGCGTTGGAGGATTTCCTTTTCTTCTCTCTTTACTCGTTCTCTTGTATAGCAAAGCAAGTTACGACTTTGAAACAGCTGCGACTCTTGTCTTGTCTTTGTCGCGATTTCCTCGATACCAACTTCGAGCGCCCTTTGTTTCTGTCTTGATCTCACATTCGAGTTACCAATATCACCTACGCCAGACCCCGCCCGTTACAGTTGCAGGCATCCATTCACCAGATATTGGCAGCCTGTACTGGCAAAAACAATAGCGGCATGCATACTGGTGCATTCTGGAAATCAGCTTCAACCGAGTGTCAACAGTTTACATTGTTGCATATTTGTTGATGAAGGCATTGTGCAGATCATCACATTCATAACAGACTTATTGAATGCCCGGATAGGCAAAAGTACTATATATCAAAGGTGAAACACCGATTCCGAAATAAGCGATATTGTAAGCTCCAACGCTTCCAACAATGAATTATTGGGTGTTGAAACCGCGATTTTGATATGATACTATAAACAAACTCCATCCATAAGAGCCTCATATGAATCTATGGATAGACCCGCTGGGTGATCTGCTCATAACCCGCCCAATTCGGACGGGTTGGCAGTTTACCATTGTACCATACCCGAAGTGACAGTTGAGGTTAATTAACAATCCAGCCCGCCAATTGGGCGACAGTTTGGTTTGGACCCGGACCTGGCCCCCCAGTAACTGTCCGCATTCTTTGTTAGCACTAGTTGTTCACAAATAGATTCAAATCATACATGACCAAATCTCCCGGAATACCCAACAATGAATAAACCAGGTCAACTCAGATCGATTTCACATGGCACTACCTGGCTGCATCCACTGGACTCTCAACATCCCTATCTGCGGTATATGCATGGTTAATGGAAGCAGATAGCTCAATTCAAACCAACTATGTTCAAAAGATACTTACCATTTCTAGGAAACATGAGCAGTAGCATTGTTGCTTTGTGGAAAATGGTACAAAACATCATTGCGGACTAACCTGGAATGATTGAGGATAAACAGATAACAATGATATAATAAGGAGAAATACTCAACCATTAAACATGAGCTTCGCATGGACAATCCCAGTAATAGGTACTCACTAATTACACTCTTGGTAATGAATTGCTTGTTACAATGGAATTTGACTTAGGTTTGGAGATATGCAATCCCAAGATGGTCCCTTTCCTGAGATGAATAAAATCAATTATGTAGGAAACATGTACATGTTGTTCACAATAATCCACGCAAAGAAAAAGAACAGCCAGTTGACAGCGGTAGCTTGACCAAACTAATACTGGACTTACTGCCATGTAAAATTCCGCAACATCCACCAACAGTGGATATAGTTTAACAACGGGTCTGGGTAACCCGCAAATGGTTCCTGTTTGGACCAGACACACAGTTTAGTTTTGTTCAGGAACAGTCTAAATACCCACCCCGGTGCTTCTTGGCAGCCCAAGAATCCACCTGCACCCGGCAACCCGCTGGGTTTGGCATGATTGCCTTGACATGGGGGGTCCAATCTCCGGTTCTCGTGTTTAGGTTTTTCTATATCTGGACTCACTTTGATGACCTGCTGTTAAGTGCAATGTATTAACATCGATACGTCGTTGTCTGTGTCTGTTGGATTGGCCACCATTATAATCAAAATGAGCAGAGATACGCTCCATGCTCAATCATGTACTTGAGTGTCAATGGAGTGGGACCAATTTATGTTCCTGCATGAAGACTATGATTGCAGTTACAAGACAGCCACATTGACAGTTATGGCTGTCGCTAAGCCTGACATCAATCGGTTTGCACCCGGGTCTGTACTGACAACATTTTGAGAGCCAATGGTGATAGTTGATATCATCAGCGCAAAATTACAAATGCCGCAAGGCACATCACAAGTAAATAGTAAACATATGAGGCTTGCTTGTTGGCAACCACAGTTTTATAAATACATATGGTCTTGTCCACCGGATGCACAGACCAATCTGTCAATGATCATGAAATCAAAGCCTGTAAATCCCGTAAGCTTTTACAGCAACATATAACCTCCACAGCCAATTCACATACAGGATTCAGGTTAAGATGAACAAATTCTAATACCTGGTATTTGATCTGGGGACAAGATGAGCAGATTGCAATTATGGACGACAAATCTCAATGAAAAGTCATTGGTGTACCTATTATGCAATATGTCAGCATTTTTCAATTTCACTGACCAAAGTGTAAGACATGATAATTCATCTGTGCATGTGCAAGGGTCATATGGGCCATACAAAGGTTCTTGACTCCAAACAGACTTCATTGACAATTGAGCTGGGATATTTCATCCTGCCTCTTATGGACCAGTAATATTTCGCAATGAATATTAGAGATGAAATGTATAGACAAAATTTAACTGAGAGATGCCACACGAGTCTTCGAAGGAGTGGTCAATGCAAAATGGCAATGAGTATGAATGACCATGATTATGTTGCATTCGTCCATTCATCCACCAGTTTCGGTATGCGCTCAGACTTGCTGCATATGATGAAGGGTATGAAGATGGCTTATGGTAGGTCATGGAAATCGAGGATACGGAACTGCACATGGAATATTACAGAAGATGGGCTCTATTAATTCAAAAGTAGTGTATTGATCTATATGAAGTATATTGCCAGCTGAACGCGGCGGAATGTGAAAACGCTACCTCATCTGTCGCTCTGGGAACCTGTGTTGCAGTGAATCAGAAAATACGAAGGTACAAAGATTTTGGATCCAACTGAGGATTCAATCAAATGATACATTGGCTGTCAATAATAGCTATATGATCATGTGAACAATACTATATAGACCATAAAATAACTGTTAGAACCTATTTAAGGTGAGAATCAACAGAGCATCAACCGTTTCAGTTTCTTTACATGAGCATAATGTAAATTGGTCCGGAAGCAACACGCAATCCTCCCTGATACTCCGGGGAACCTCCGCCATGCTTGTAAGTACTTCAACATGCTGCCAGACCGCCCTGAAGATAAGCAATGTTCCCTGAGACTCTGTAAGAGCATTGTCAGGATGCAACAAAAATTGTCTTATGGGATAGTATAATATGGGAGCTCATAGGATCTGTGGGATACATCCAGAGCAGCCGGGACAGCTGGACAGTACTGTGGGAGACTTTGTGTCATATTCTCACAGTAGTTATTCTTACACAACCACAATGCATTTTGTCTTATCATGTTTGTCTTTCTTAAAGTCACAAGTTTCACTACATCATAATATGGCATGCATTATATAAGTCTAGGTATATATATACAGATGTTCAATCTGGCCGCAGATGGTAGTCGAGCATAATCCGAGGAGCACCTTGGCTGGCCGATTAACAGAACTCAGAGATGCACCACTTGGACTCCATTCTATTGAAACGATGGAGCTAGACTGGTGAGAGCCCACCATGGACACACCACATCACCTCTCGCGACATCCATACAGAATTCATGACAACGAGTGGTTCTCATTTGTGCATGGTACCAATCGGGTCAGATGATATGATACTACATGGCATTGATGATCCGGGCAATTGCGTAGATCAACAACATCTTGGACCGAGCGAGTGAAACCAATGTTGGCAAAGGTGAAGTGTGAATTGTCATTGCATGACACAGTGAGATGGAAATGGGATCATGTTCATCTACTCCCCGTCACACTGTCCTCCTCTGTGATCCCTGAATTTCAGTTGACCCACTGTGGCTCTGTAAAGATGCACCTGGAGGCTATGATCGAGCAGGATTGGAAATGCACATGGAAGACGTGATCGAGTGAGTTTGGAGATGCACTTGGAGGCAATGATCGTGTGAACGTGAAAGCCATAATCGAGACTATTTGGCGATACACTTTGAGGCTGTAATCCTGGCAACATCGAGATTCACTCGGAGATTGGGTTCTACTGAGTTCTGACATACACTGGAAGGTAATCATCATGCACACATTCAGGAGATGCTCGAGCCTCTTTGCCAGCCGTAATTGTGGAAGTTTTGGGATGCACTTGGGGGCCGTTATGGGGCGAGATTGAAGGCATACAAGGAGGCGGTCAATCTGGAGGTGGCGGTTCGGAAGGCAGGCACAATGAGAGCTGAGACACCATTCGTTGGTTAACTTGTAATTGTGGGACTCTAGAGAATTGAGCACAACATGGTCTGCCGAGAGAGGAGATACTGGCTGGGAGTAGCAGTCAGTAGATCATGGGATGGTGCAGTACGCAGTGTATGCAGTACTCTGTGTGAAATCTGGATTATGGCATGGAGAGATAGAGAGCTATGAGGTAACTGGGAAACAAATTGTTTTTCACTGCGATGAGGTGTCGAAAATTACTGTTTGCATATCCAACCTTCCCCAGACGCAGGAGCCGTCACCATCGCGTCATCCAATTCCAATATCTATATGGTCATTGGCTGGAGGTCATATCCCGGGGTAAAAGCTCACTGGTTCAACGTGCTTCGCTTTCCGCAACGTTGACAAATCGGGCTCCACAGTGGCCTCACCGCCAGGTATGCTCCCTTTCGACTGCGGCGTCAGTGATCCTCGCCTAATATGAATACATTGTGGTCGAGAAGTGCCTTGCAGCCTTTGTGATATTCCTGGGACAATTTGGACAACCTCCATAAGTTCTCCACATGGTTTCTGTGAGGTACCGGAGTGTTATCAGCTGTTTGCGGTTGACCGACTGCCGATACCCTCAATTCGCATGTGCCGGACTTCTTATCATGTGAATTGAAGTGGTCGCATGTTTCGTCCTGTCCAGGTTGTGTCAATTCGTCGAAATTCATCTTCGTCGGCCGAAAACACACCATGCCCTGCTGAACTATTTTGGTAATTGTGCCCTTCACCCGGCTGGGTTCGGCATCTTCGCTCAGCTTGCACTGCTCAGTCTCTTCATCATCCTCATCATCCCCATCCTCCCCATCCTCAGAACTTGCAAGATCACTCAGACAGTCACTGATAGCACCCAGCATCTCCTCACACGTCGTTTCGGGCTCTCTGGACGTCAATCCCGCGATTTACGCATGTGTCTTATCTTCCTGCTCTTGCTGAAACACTGCCTCTGCGTCTTCAACCCCCTTTCTTGCCCCAGCGGTGTCTGTCTCAATATAATGCTCAGTCCGTATCTCATTGCCTTCGTTGCTTAAGAAGTTGGTGTCTCATCGTTTCTCTGCCGCTAGCTTCTGTTGCATGTCAAACCGCACAATGCCCCAATGGCTCGGACTATTTCTGCCTCCGTGCCGCTCTCGCCTTCATTTACTTGATGATTTCGTTGCGTTGAACACTTTGTCGATGTGCCGTATCTGCCCTCTGAATGTTGGGAAAAGTTCAAATTCGCAGCATTGACCATTGTATTGTGCATTGACGTCGTTGTTGGGCGAGATATTCGATGTTGGAAGTTCTGGACAATACGGAGACAAGCTGCATCATTTATGTCAAGGTTGGTATGTTTACTCATCTACAACGAACTAAAACCTCCATTCTGACAGTGAATAAAACAAGAATGGTTAGGCTAAACATACATTATGACTTTATTTTTAGTGTCAGTTTCATGGATTATCGCAGGGATAATTTGAGACAAACATCAGCAGACATCCTTTCCTTCAAACAATATCCTATATATTGCTGACACTCAGGCGATATCGGCTGTCATACACTGCATTTCATCCCTGTCAACGAACAAACAACATTGGACTGACATACTGCACATCTTGGGGCTGTGGGAAATCCCTGCCATTCCTAGCTTTACCCAGTAGGATTCATCTTCAGTATAACGAACATGTTGGCAGCTAGTTATTCCATTCTGACATGAAGCAAACTATATAATCTTCAGGACTTCCAACTTCTTACTGATATGATCTTCCTTTACTATTCCACATGAGTAAATCATGGATACACAACCGCCTCAGCCAGGTCCGATCGGATCGAAATCTAGCCGATTGGCAGGCCCTTTGTCAAATACGTCAGCTATCGGCACATAGCTAGAACCCAGACACCAGGTAGTCCACCGCAATGCTGCCAATGCAGCCACCAAATAGATGACTGAGGATGCAAATTTAAAAATCGTATGTAAGACTGGAAGCAGCAGGAATACCAAGCAGCATGCAGTTGAATGTGTTTTAATTCATACCATGGTAAAAGGCTGTCAATTAACCATAAAATATACAGCAGGTATACGTCGGGAGCTACGTGACCAATTTATTGCTGCCCGTAACAGGAAACATCCCTGGTCGCCCCAGGAATCTGTCCACACAGTCCGCGAGATCGAACATCATGATGTTGAAAGCCCCGGGATTGTCCCACCCAAAATTCATGATAAGGGTCCCCGCAAGGGGACGAAAAATCCTTTAATCACCTTGCAGGAGGCTAATGAAGCATATATGGTTGAGGTAATAGCCGTATCTCATTATTTGAAGCAGCAACAAATTCCTTGAAGGTATTCAACAGGTCTGCCACAATGGCAAGGCAAGGAGATAGTGTACAGCAGGTACAGTCCGACATGCACCTGGCCTTGAATATGGCTAAAATGGCCAAAGGTAGGTTTTCACATGGTGCAATGGAGGAAAAGCAATAACTGATCACGATACCTCGGGCTGAGGTCCGAGATGAAAAGATTTGGGGTGTTGAGATTCTGGAGGATCACAATGTGAAGGCTGCAATAGCAGGCCACCCGGCTAAGGTTCGCCAAAACCATATGGCCGGTTTCCTTTCTTGCCAAAATGGCACTGTAAAGAATCCGGCGACACGCTGGAAACGTAAAGGAACAGGTGTACCTCCGCCCAACCGACATAGATAGCCGACGCCAGCGCTGCGCAGAACACTACCTGCCACAACCGGTAACACTTCCGGCACTCAACATTTGTAAATTGTTAATTTGCCGGCCGGATATGTGTATGAACATACATATCTTCCCTGTGCAGAATCTTGTACTCTCGATGTATCTGCCCAGGATAGCCAGAAATATACCGGTTGTGATATAAATATGCTGACTAATGACGGAATAGCCACTGGTTAGTACACTCTCTGCAGTGTGGTAATACAGCTAACATTAATATTGAAGACCACAGTAGCCTGTTGAGCGAATCTGGCAGTGATGACTAGCATTGATCAAACAGCATGGCATTTTGGAGATTCTTACTATGCTGAATTAGCGGATACTGTAAAGTATATTTTAAAGGATATATTTATATGTATTCTTCAAGAACAATGTAGTAATCAAGAAGAAAGTAAATGAAAATGCTGGAAAGGCTGCCAAATAAACGTGAATGATGGACTACGCCAAATTCAATAATTCCATACTGTGGATACGCCCATGTCAACATGAGCGTCAACAGAGCATCAACGATTCAGGGACATGTATCTTGGATCATCTGGGGGGCGACAGGCTGCCTATAGCCCTAAACAAAGTATTGGCTGCTGTTATAGGGAGAAAAACATTCAAATGCTCCCTGCCCCATCTTCAAAAGGGGCATCAACGGAGTGTCAACGATTCCTGGTCATGTATCTTGGATACGCTAGGGAGCAATAGATTGCATATAGTCACAAAGAAAGTATCGGTTCCCACGATAGGCAAAACAGAAAGTGAAACGCTTTGTACCCCATCACAAAAATGAGCGTCAACATAGCGTTAACGATTCTAGTTTATGTCTCTTGGATCATCTTCGGGGCGACAAGTTGGACATAGTCATACACGAACCATTGGCTGCTTTTATAGTCAAAAGAGAAATTCAATACTCCCTGCCCCATCATGAAAGTGAGCGTCAATGGAATGTCAACTATTGTTGGCCTTTCATTATGGTTACTCACAGCGCGATGTGGCCGTGATTATCTATATAGACAGTTTTTACTGTATTGGTACTCTACAATGCTCACAAATACTGAGTGGGAGCTCTGTCAGTGAACTAAGTTGTTGCTGTTCCGGAGGATGTGGTGGGATAAGTCCGTACATAACTGCCCATACAGGCTGCCATTAAGTTGTTTCTGGATGCTTGAAATCAAGCGCCACTTGTATTACCGAAGATGCAAGACCCATTATCGTAGACGCGCTGTTGACGCTGATTTCCAGACTGTGGTAGAGCGGGTGTACCTATTCGTTTTGAGGATTATGGCGGCCAATACATCGAAATTGACCTCTCAAATAACAATGTCCGTATTGTACAATTAAGAGTAACTTAGCAGAATGGGACAATAAATCAGAAACCCGAAACCCGGAACCGGAGATTGCAACCGATTGGTCGAGAAATTCCTGGCAAAATGGACGGGTTCACAGTTCCGGGTCCGGGTTTCCCCCGCCAGGAGGAAGCAGGTCAGGTTTTTGGACAGGTCTGGAACCGAACTGAGCCCTTTTTGCAGTCCAAATCCTGACCACTTTCCTTTTACCCGGACCCATTGCTAATACTATGATCAACTGCTATCTCCCTCACTTTCCCTGGCTCTATGTCATTATGCTTTACCTACCCCATCCAGTTTGCTTCTGCACAGTTCGTCCATATCGTCTTTGCTATCAGGCAGGCTATTGACTGAATCACATTCACTTCAATGATGGCATTGATAATTGTACTGTTATGACTCCTCACTAATAAGTTGTATTTGGGCCAGCCTATGCTGACCATGGTGCATAGGATGCATTTTCTGACTTTTTGTATTCTTCCATATGTATTTGCAATCAAGTTGATACTTCCTTGATTTTCTGCATAGTATGCATATTTAATTTGATGTGCTGATGGATATTGGTCTTGGTTCAGAAGGCCTTTATCTGCCTTTCAAACAATTTTGTCTTCACATTCAATGATTGTTGAGTATGTTTCCAATCTGTATAATCACCCTTATTTGTGCTGACTACAGCATTCAAGCACGGAGTCCCACTGCATTGTTTGTCTGGAAATTCACCATGTTTTCAATCTGGCAATGCATTCCATTGCACAGGTTTGCAGCCTCATCGATGTTCTGTTTATCTTAGCATTGAAGAATCTTATCTCCCATTCTTCATATGTGGAAGACTACCTGCATAATTTGCACATCATGAAGTGGGTATCTGGTTCTTTCATTCAGCAGGGATCTAATTGCGAGTATGATTGATTTGCCAATGTCTGATTGAGTGTATTCAAGATGTTCGAATAAGTACAACCAATTCCCGTGTGGGCATAATTACTCCATCAAAGGTGACACACTGCATTATTGCCACCAGAGACACCTCGGTGGTGGCATTCTCTGTGCCCAGTGTCATTATGAAGGGTCACATTCCATGTTGCCCCCTGACTGCAGAGTGACTTTTTCCACCCTCTCTGTCACTCCGCTATTTAGAATGAACACTTCGGCATTAGGGCGAACTTTAACCATACCTCAGAATGCGTTCATTGGGTATCCGCATGCGTTGGTAGTGACATGTGATAGGTGACGCTACGAACATGTCTTCTTGCATTCCTTCTACCTGTGCGCAAAATGCAATTCACTCTTTATTACTTTTTTTAATTCAGTCTAAGTTGCCATATATATTTGGCTATTGACATTTCATCACTAGTCCCGTCCATCTGCTGACTGCTTCCTGTTAGCGATCTGTTGACATCTCTGTTTGGAGTCGACGATATTTTGCATGCTTCAAACATCCAAATCATTAGCTAATGGTTCTGTGCTCACTTGTACATATTTTGAGAGGGGATCCAAGTTACCTGAGTTTTCAGGTAGTGTTGTGAGTATAATGGCTAACCAGTACTCAACCCCAAGCTCCATCATGATTCAGGAAATAGATTTGAAATAGTTGTTGCTGTTGCGATGGGAGATGACGGTTCAGCATGCCTTAACTACTCTCCGGGAGGTATATTACCCACACTCTGCCATTAGGTCAGTTTACACACAGTGAGCTCTGGCGTCCTGTGCATCAACACATCCGAGATATGGTTTAATCTTCTGAATCCTCAACTTGAACGTTGATACTAGTGTTAGCAATGGGTTGAGGTTGTCATCCAGTAGCCCAGGTTTGGATGTCAAATAGCTGTGAATTCAGTTCAAGATTCATCCAAAAACCAAGCCAGCTGCCACTTGGTGGGCAAAACGATGATGAGAAGTAGTGAATACGTGTGATTTTATAGGATTCGAAATAACCATCAGTAGCAATCTGCATTTCTGGGTTTCGGGTTTGACTATTCATTGTCGTATTGAGAGATACTAATATTCATTACTCAACATTGACATTAGTACATCGCTGTATTTGTTTGATGTATTGGTCATATTAGTAATCTATACAAACAGAGACACACTCCATGCCCCATCCAGAAATAGAGTATAACAGACTGCTTGTGGTGTCTCTCAGGCGGTGTGTGGGGCATTAGGCTTTAGACAGTGATGAATGAAGAATTTGCAGGCTGTATAGGAAGATGAGTAAGCGAAACAGTCTCTGCCCCATCAGGGAAATGAATGTCAATAGAGTGTCAATGATCTTTGCCCTTGCATCATGGATTGTCCTAGCACAATCTGGCCATCATTGATTATATACATTATTTTCACTGTTGCTGTATGCTAAAACACTCATGATTCCTGAGTGGTAACAGGGCCAATAACATCGGTGGTTACTGTCCCAGAGGCTGTCACGATCATATCTCTGGCATATCACTCTATACGGTAGTGTTAGAAAAGGTTACAGATGGTCACTTTGGGTCCAGGTCTGGGTTGGGACTGACAGGTTGACAAATTTCCTTTCCAGATTGTGAATATAAATGAACTGTCAATTTGGGAACGGTTTGTTGCATATCCCACAACCAGTCTGAGTTGAGCAGGTTGTCAGCGGGTCACCCAGCTGGTCCATCTGTCAATATATATAATGTTCTTGTTGTTGCAGTTGAATAATTACACATTATGAAAATTTGGTATTCAACAGCCATTAATCTCTATCTGCATATTTGCCGCCTGCGATATTGATTATTTTGGATTCTGTGTTTTTCCTGTTATGCATTGTATAGTTCACTATAAAGGCAGTCTATAGTGCTTTTCAGAGCTCTTTACCTCATCAGCAAAAAATATTTCCATCTGGGCAGAATGGCTTTGTCAGAGGGGGCGCACTTCATCAGTGCCATCAGAGACACCCCAGTGGCGGATTGCTCCTCACCCGGCATCAAAACCATGCATTGCATTGCATATCGCCCTTTGATCTCTGCTTCAGCGTGTCTTCTGGCTCTGTGGGTCTCCAATTGTAAACGAATACTGTGGCGTTGTGGCTAACTGTGACCATACGTAGGAATAGATTCATTCGGTACGGGCTGGTATTGGGATTGCAATGTCATGGGTGATGTTGAAATAATATCTCCTCGGTTTCCTTCTACCTGTGCGCAAAATGGAATTCTCACTTTACTAATGATACACAGCTTTCAATGTCGCCAGACCAATGTGGGTATTGACACTCCATTGCTCGTTCCGTCCGTCTCCTGACTTACTACTTGTAGCTGTCTCTGGATTGATGTATGCGCAGCCAACGATGTTCCGCACACTGAAAACTTGAAAAGAAATGGCTGGCAATCATTTTCTCACATGTACAAATTTCGAGACCGGATTCTAGTTCCATGAGTTTTGAGATATTGTGGTGAGCGCTAGGGCTAACCAGAACTGAACCAAAGCTCCATCCTCGTTTTGGAGCTTGATCTTGAATAGTTGTGCCAGTTTCCCTAGGAGATGCCCATTTAGTGCGCCATACCACCTCCCCGAGCATTGCTTGACACACACCCAGTCGCTCCATCAATCCTTTTCACGCCGGCTCTGGCATCCTGTATATTGACACATGTGAGATCTGCGTTCACCATCCTAACCACTGAGTTGAACCTTAATACTATGGTAAATACAGAGATACATTGCGTGCAGTTGTTCATTCGATATATATTTCTTGGTGTGACTCTTATACTTTATAAACTGCCGTGTGCTGCTGTATATTGGCACGCGGTGCCATGAGATCTCGCGTATTGTTGAGTAATGCTCTGATGGCTTTGATGATATTGTCACGATGCTTTCCATCATGGCAGTTTTGGGGTCCCATGAATTATGGCATCGCATAGGACTAGGAGCTCAGGGGGGCAGCCAGATTAGCACCAGCTGGGAAGACTTTGCAGGCAGCAGCGCTGTTGTCACAACGCTGAGTGAGGGCTAAGGGATTGAGCCCACAGATATCGAAACAGAGAATGCGATGCTCAAAGGTGATTACTTGTGGCAAGGAGTTGAGAGTGTGATTGGATGCATTCCAATTGGCCGTGAGATTGATTGTATGTACTCCTTCATGTCTCGTGGCGGAATACTGTTGCATGGCTCCGTATCAACGATTATGTTTGGCCCAATGGGACATCAAGTGGATCATCGGAAAGTGGTACCTATCATCTACTTCATTCGAAATCTCTATTCCGTGGATGAAATAATCCCGCCAGGCATTCATTTCGCATCACTTTCTGGATGGTGTCCAAGTTTCATCATTTGGTTCCTAGTCTACCTATCCCATCTTCAGGAGTGCTGTTCAAAGGGCATTGGGTTTTTCATTCGCCTTTTTGCTAGCTCACCCGAGCAAGATAATATCTTCGAAGATGTGACAAGGGTGCAACATGTCCTCCCTGCAGCTCAATGTTGCATCATTGTGAGATATATATCATCCATACATATCGCATTCTAACAATACCCATGTACATTGAATTGCGCGATGGAATATGGGACACTGAGTGTGGCTTCCGCCTTGTAGAGACTTGGCTACAACTCCCTGCAGGTACAGGCTCATTTGCTTCATCTCCTTCCCATTTCATTGAGAAACTTCCTCATATGACTTATTTTTTGGTGTGAGGTCATGGTAAGCAGGCACAGATCACTAGATTGCATTGTACTTGTTGAGCTGTTTGTGCGTCTTCATGATGTGGGATATCCACTTCTGGAGGTGGTCAAGCATGCCAATCCGAATTGTATGGAGGAGGTCAGGGTTAGACAGGTCGCTCACAATGCAGGGAATATCTCAAAACACATTGAATCCTTGCTGAACATGGAGCGAGGACAATTCGGCATTAGCTGCCTTGGTGTTGGCATTGCTCAGTGTTCAATATAGGTTGTGATCCTGCCGGGAGCATTGCTTGTCAGGATGCACATAATCTCGAAGTTCGATGTTTCGACACTCCCACCACAATTAGACACGCCACTCGTGATGACATAGGTCGCTATACTCTGGGGAATCTGGAAGCCATTCTGCCAAAACCGGTTTCCAATGCCTGAAGTTGCCATCTGGAAAGAGAACGTTGAAATACCCGCTCCTGGCGCTGGGATGATGTGTAATGGTGAGTAGCTGTAGTACCTGCCAGAAGACTTGGTTCAGCACCTCTCGGTGTGTTTGCTGCTGCTCATCGAACCACTTCTGAGGAATATTGAATTTCTTGATTGGAATCGGTAGGCGAGTGACCACTGTGATGCTGTGTGTTGAGGGCATCTGGCAGATCGTTGAAGATAGATATCTAATTGTCACATATACAGTCCACTCTTTGAGGTAACCTGCAAAATTCTAGAGATGTGTTCTGTCGAACATGAAGATCAATGGAACTAGTGTGTCCCACACTCTGAGTGTTCACTATACGTCAATTAGCATGTTATTATCCTCCAATATCTCTCCTTACCTGTGTATCCCACCACCAGTCCGCAGTGTGCATTTCGGTATAGTGGAGTTTCAGGGGCATAAGACAGTGAAAGTAACAACAAGGGGTGAAAATGCAACGTTCGGCGTATGCTTGCTGCCGCATCGACCATCTCATATGTTTGATGATGTCTTGACTCCAGTACTTGATACGGTGTTGGTGATTGTGATTCCATCTCATATCCTCCAGAGTGTGTAGTTCCCACTCCCTCCGAGCCTGATCAACTGGCATGCTAGCCATGAGCTTCTGCATGAGATTCCTGTTGTTGAAGCTTGGGAAATGCAGAGCAGTGTTTTTTTCCCTCAGCATGATGGCATAGTACATGTTCATGCCTTCTTCTGGATCCCACACTGGATATATCTGTACTCTTCATAAGTTGCAAATGTATAGCAGGGATTGTTTTGTATGTTCATCTAAACCAAACTCTGAGGGCTGCGTTCCAATGGTTCTGCAATGTAATTAATCAACCGATCACTGACACCTGGGTCTATTTCCGTCCATGGCAGAGGTGGCAGTGGTACAGACTCCTAGTCTGCAATGTTTTCAATCTGTTGGAGGTAAGGAAACTCCTGCATGTCTTCAAGTGAATTTTTGTTTTGGTTGAAGTCAGGACGCTGAGCGGGTTCAACGCATCGAGGCACACAACAAATACTCAAATTCATCTGGCATGTACCTAGAAGATATTCAGGATGGCGTAATGTGATATGTTTAAGTTGCCGGCTGTGAAAGGTGAACTTCCTTCCGCATGAAGATTTGGGGCAACGGAAACGCGTCGTGTCTGGAATCATTGACGACACGCGAGGAGAGGAGTGTACATTCTAGAAACGGATGACAGATGGTACTGGGGCTGAGCAGCGTCATGTGTAAGCTCATGATACTTTCAGCTACCTTATTGAGCCTCAATATCATCACAAGAAGGTTTCTTACATGCCAGGAGGGGCAAAAATACTGCAAGTGCGATGTCCCATATTACTATGAATAAAATAAAACCAATAAAATAAGACTAATATTAAATCCATAAATACAATTAACCTGGAGCGATCCAAAAACCTCTCAATAGATGTACTGATCAATGCCTGAGAGCAGTAGATTAGAACAAAGGAAACGAACAAGACAACAACCCGACCACAATCTGACTGAAACAACCATTGCCTCCTTATCAACGCGAGGACTGGTTCACTCCTCCCCAACCAAGCCATCTGGGCTGAAGTCGAGGACAGGGGCATCGGCGAGAGGGACAGCAGGGACAGGGATATCAGGCGGAGGGACATCAAGGAGAGAGACATCGGGGAGAGGCACATCACCGAGAGGGACAGTATGGACAGGGACATCAGGCTGAGGCACATCGGGGTGACTGTCACCACCGACTGATTCAATCAGCAGCTGCTGATCCAATTTCACATCCGAGGTGTTTGCACCTGCCTCAGCTTCTCACAGAGTTTGCACCACTGGGGGTGGATTTTGTCGCATCACAAGCCCTAAATACTCTAGCCCACTAAGGGGATGGGTCGCCAGAGTGCATTGTTTTGGGCGAGGCTCCGGGGGTTGTGCCTGTGGGACAAGTGCCGGGGGTTGAGGACGTGGGGTTTGCTTGCACATCATCTGGCCTCACTCAGGTAGCATGATTAGATGATCATCTATTGTGGTATATAGATCATCGGCCAATGTATTTACCATCTCTCCCTGGCCAATCGTCCCAGGTTCTTTGCTATCATCCTTATCCTTATCCTCCTCCTCATCCTCATCCTCCTCCTCATCCTCATCCTCCTCCTCCTCATCCTCATCCTCCTCCTCATCCTCATCTTCCACCTCCTCCTCCTGCTCCTCATCATCGATTTCTTCATCTTCCTCCTCTGTATGTTCCTCCTCATCGTTGTCATAGTCACTTTCCCTAGCAACATCCCCATCTATATCAACACCGTCCAATGCGTCCCCCGCATCCTCCATGCGCATATCCACATCAGCATCATGTGTTGAGTAATATTTGCTGAGCAATTCCTCTGTAGAGTCGGTATCATCATTTGAAGAAATTGATACAGCAGGCGATGCTTCCAGCTCTAAATACTCCCATCTTAGGTAGCACTCCGTGTTTGAGTCTGTCTTCTATGTGTCCATCTGGAACTGCACAGCAACGGCATGAGAGATAACATCACCTCCTGTGGTGTGTTTCACAATACCTTTCCATTTCCTTTTCCGTTCCCCTTCCCCTTCTCTTCCTCCGCTGCCTGCCCCTTCCCCTTTCCTTTCATATTCCCATCCATTGTACCCTTTCAGTTTCCGGTCCATTTCTCAACCCCCTGCATCTCCTCCTCACCATCGCCGTCGTCATTGTCATTGGCATTCCTAGGACGGCTACTTCCATGGATTTGGCTTGCCGGGATCCACCTTGTTGTCATCATCCTCATCCTCGTCGAGTATCTCATCACAATTCAGTGGTCTAACCACCAGGCTAGTACAGCTGACAGCTTGGTGGCTCAATCTTTGCCCTGAAATCATCGCTACTGTACCAAGAGGCATGCTCACGGGTGTGTATAAGCTTCCCGAAGCAGGTTGTCTGCAGATTGCTGTAATTGACTTGATCCCCGGAGACCCGGGGGTTGTCCCACCTCCAATTAATCATTTGGTCGCGGGCTATGTCAAACATTTCCCCCATATATGAGTGGAAGGCTGCCCACCACTCCCGGAAAGGCGAAATCCTGCTCCTGCAGTGAAACCACATTGGCTGGAATTGTGAAATGTGCTGAGTTGTGACTGGATCAATAAAGATTATATCATAAAGAGGTCCCATGCCCTCTCATCCTTAATGGCTCAAACATTGTATACCCATATGAGTCCACAGATGTGTTCTGAGATGAATCCTTTTATACTGTCCCGAATCCCGATCCAACATCAATTGTCAATTTATAACTGATGTCAGCATTTTGCCTTAGCACTTGGCTTCCCCTTTTCTATGCGGCTGCCTTTTTGTGCCCTGGCTGTGAGTTGAAAATAAATCTATATCCAAGGCATTAGCGTTATGATACAGTTGCATTTAGCGAAAGAAAGCACAAAGGCAACATGCAAAGTTGATGAGGTTAACGGGTGAGTTTTTGAACAAGAGGTGTTGTTTTGTGCAAATGACATGATGTCATGAGAGTTCAGGATGCTGCCGGTGTGTGAAATAATGGAGGAAAGGAGAATGTAGGCGAAGGCGGGAAGAAGGCATACAAATACTCAAGTTTCTAGGATATCTTAGTTCAACTTGTTCTGTTGGTTAATGAATACAAAACAGCCCAGCCTTCATCATGCACAGCCATTAGGAACCTTATGGATGAGGTGCCTTGAGGGGTGATTCAGTAGTCAGGGTCAGGAAAGTATATGACACTTCGCGTTACATTAGCATCACATACCAGTTTTACCACTCAGACCACATGCATCTCAAAGCACACTGAGTAGTTCTCAGAATGTCCCAACTGTGGAACCATCCAACATGGCTACCAACGCCTAGCAGTGAAAAACGCACATCCAACTGATGGCATAGGATAGAGATTATGTCATTGTTCGCTTTGCAATTCATCCAGCTCTGACAACAGGGGATTTCCACCAGGACGCTGAAGATATACAAAATCGATTGTTCCAAGTATTCTGCCAAGAAAGATTTCAATACTATGATAGTTGTGCCAAGAAGGCATCAACACCCTTCGAGCAATGTGAATAGACCTTGAGATGGGGCTGTAACAGTGAATTTCAATGCTGCGTTAATTCTAATGTCAGTTTACCCCATACATAAATGCTTTTCAATGGATGCTGCCTGTGAGAATTGTCAGCATTGTTAGTCTAGCATGGTCTACACTGCGCTTCCCTATACAGTCGAATTGCCCCATGGTCGCTCAAATAGGATTCTATGTCGCTTGTGGGTGAATATGAATGTAGAGGAAATTTTTCCTACCTTCGTGTCATTGAACATCTATATTGGACTACGCCTTCCCGAAGCCCTCACTGTGAGACAACTCTCGTTGTACAATATATTTGAAGAGTTGTTAATCATCAGAATCAACACATGCGGGGGTCTTCAGTGAAGGTTCAACTTCTGCCTGCTGAGAGACACATTTCCGTACTGACTGGGAAGAGGGATTCTTCTTAAGGAGGGAGTTCCAACCCTGTACAATCCAAGGTCAGAACTGCACCACCTCATCTTCACTGAACAATTCTCACCTTGCCAATATCACTCGATGCAGGGCATCCACCCCATCCGCTACACTGCGACCGTCAATAAATACTTCAACCTCCATGGTGGGTACTACCAGTCATAGCACAGGAGCACGCGGAGGAATATTACAGACAGACTTAACACGTCGCATTGTATCCAGCCCCGCATCCGCCATTGCCAGCACTCCCACTCTTCCCAGCAGACTTGAAATCCTGTCTACCCCCATCCCTAATGCAGGGGCCCGCACAATCATTACAAATCCACTGCGAATGTAAGCTACAGAAAAGATTCAGAGACAGAGGCAGTAGGAATTGCATCAGCAGGAAGTGTCTGAACCTCGATACATGATATCCGGCAGTCCCAGCATCCATCGATTGGGTCACTCAGGTATGATGCGTCTTGCATTTGCAATGGGCAAACTCATGGAGCTCGACATGTGGAACAGATCGCCGTTTATGAGTGCAAGTGACTTGGAGATGGTAAGTGATGCACCACGATGCGGTGGAAAAGTATTAGCTAATGCCATACACTGGCAGATAATAGAGACGTACTTGAACACCACTATGCAGCAAAACAACATATGGACCATAGCATTCAAGGCACGCACAAAGGAGATCTTGAAAGAGGTATGCTGCAGCAACAGCACATGTTGGATGTTACACACTCAAACCTGTACCAGGTTCGAGCACAAGTCAATATGATTAGTATCCCATTTCACTCGATCAGCAAAGGACATCATTGCATAGCTGTATGATCTCCACTGCTTTGATTCCGCCACAGAGACTTTGGAATTCATTAATTCCCTTCTGGCAGACAATCAGTTTCTTGTTCATGTAGCAGAGCATGTGGAAGGTGGTGTACATGGTCCAAATCCAATGCAGTGAGAGTCGAAAGCTGATAATGGACAGCAAGCATCCAGTTTACTTTCTGGCGGAAGTAATCCCGCGGTTTATTTACATCAAATTTTATCGTTGGGTGCAAATCCGCGGTATGTATGTCAATTGATATTATAATTCCATGATTGACGAAAACGACGGCCATATACCTTCACCACTGATCATGTTTACATGCACCATGTTGCGCCATGCTCACCTGGAGTGGCAAAAGAACAACGGTGTTCATCCGAAAGCTTCCAGGTCGAAGCTGAAAGCTTTTTGACCTGATCGCTCATACTACCTCAACAACATCAATGACGGTGGTAGGATCGCATCTTGCTGGACTGCAGTGGGTCGCAAGTTGTTAGCCTTGCCTGGGGTTCAAGACATGTCTACATTGTTGATGAATACCTTGAACACATATCCCGAGAGCTACCAACAGAGGGTGTAAAAACGCACTATCGCGACAGTCAAACGTCACATCAAGCAGGCGGACAACCAAACACCTGCCGTGGTGAGCAGTGTGGATGCGGAGCGTGTTGAAAGTGCTATTTTTCTTGACTATTTGACCTTCATAGTGGCGCTTAACAAAACTGAGATCAGGAGCACTTACCCAAACATCCCGATAGCCAACAATTGCACATATGACAAACTGCATTTCGGGATGCGATGCGACAGCGGGGATTACGAAGATGTAGGTGACGAAAGCGACGAGCGTGATGCCATCCCCACCGCTAGCTGGTGACGACAGGCTGCTACTGAACTCGAGAAGTTTCATCTGTGAATCAGTGATGTGGCCGGGTATCATGGCAAGGATGGCGACAAGGCGGATGCGGTTGAGGAGGAAGAAGCATTGCGAGGGGATGATGGATCAAAGCAGAAGGTAGAGACCTCCAAGCATAGTAGAACCAGTAATGCCGACGGATATGCGGACGAGAATTGTGACGATGCGGTTGAGCAAGAAGAGCCATCCCAAGCTGAGGATGGATCAACACAGAATGTGGAGGAATGAGGACATAGTACTTGAAAGTGTCAAGAGTGGACAGTATATTTCAGAGCTGTAAAATACGATAATGGCGAATCAAATGCAATGGCAAGCGATGTATTTGAACTGAAAACTGCATTGCAATAGGTGACAATATCTCACAGCTAAACCTATATGAGGAGAGTGCGGCATCTGCTATATGGCAATAGCGGAGAGGTACAATGTGGGACTCAGCCGGAAAATGCATAATCATCGCCAGGCGTTGTGTCAACAGCTACAACATAACTGCAGCCGCAGCGAAGAGTGTAACACACGTGTCGTTCAGATGGTGCATATCCGGGTGCAAAGCCAAGGAGGTACATATGCACCATGACGGAAAGCGTCAATTTCTCCGTCAAAGGGTACGAGGTTCCATCCAAGCCGTCAGAGCCGACCAGAACTACAGCGTGTTTCTGATGGAAACTGGTGTTGTTGCTGATGCTGCGCATAGGCTTGATTACCAAATATGCAAGATGAAATATTGTTGACGCTCGGTTGATGCTCATTTTCATGATCGGGTAATCTATATGTCATGTACTGTCTCACATGAAAAGGCTTCCACAAGATTGTATATCAATCATTGCCACATTACGACAAATAAATTGGCCAAGATGCAAGACGTAGAATCGTTGAAGCTGCATTGATGCTAATTTGGAGAATGGGGCAGCAAGCATGTTGCAACTGATTTTGCCTCTGAGGGTGTTCAATATCTCATTTATGCATATTTGCAACCAATTACAAGGTACATTACCCAAAATGCAAGACCAAATATCATTGACACTGCATTGACACTCATTTTCAGAATGGGGCAGGGAGCATGGTGTATTGTTTTTGGGTTGAAAGGTGGTCAATACTTCACCTTTGGATGTTTGCTAGCAATCGCCTGTTGGGTTACCAAGATCCATCACCAAAAATGATTGACATCCTGTTGACACTCATTCTCAGAATGGGGCAGTGACTGTGTGGTTTACTCTTTTGCCAAGACAGGCTGCCTGTATGTCAGTTATGAATAGCAGCTACCAAGTCATTCATCGATTACTGAACTTACACAACCATGAATCGTTGACGCTCCACTGCTGCTCATTTCAATTTACGGTCTAATCAAGATCTGCTACTATTGATAATTGTGTTCATAATTAATTGATCTTAGTTGCTACCTTTCTTTCTGATCCCAGCTCAGCTCTTTGGCAATGGAGAGCCCCTTATTATTGTAGCACTGATCGCTATGATCTTCTTAAACTTTATTTATCTTGCGAAATATTTCATATTGCCTGCTATAAGTTTGTTTATTAACAAATATTGTCATGTGACTGCTCAATATTCACTCATAATATTACTCTAAATGCAATTTTCGCTCAAACTACATAGTCCTCTTGGTGATAACAGATTATGGTACTCTGTGCTACATTTTCTTGATCCGCTGATTACTCTTCATGTCCAATATATTGACTGTCCTCGACACCTTTTCAGCTTATTTCCTTACTTGTCATATAAGCAGAATCAAGCTGGAAACCTTCCGTGCGACACTGAGACTCCAAGGATCTGAGATTTCTGGATCCTCATGGCTGATGTCCTATGCTATAACTGATTCGTTATCTGCCTCACAGTTCTCTTCCCTGACAACCGGATTATTCAAGTCCCTATTCTAGTTACTCCCGTGTTCTGTGTCTCAAATGGTTTCAGGTGTACTATCCTTATCACTTTGGGTACGATGGTGGTCGATTAGTTCTATGCTGCTGATATTCTATTCTTCAGTTTGTCCTCCAGAGAGCTCCTTTGCAGTCCAATCTGGTGGCACAGGTGATCTTTCCAACAATGTCCATGCAGCGGCACCATCATGTTGAAAGTTTGACCAGGATGGTTTGACGATCTCTGCAGTAACTGAAATGCTGCCCACAGCTGCCATGTGTTTGTTTTGAGCGCGAGGTTCCTTCTGTGTAGCTTGTAAGGTTTGGCGACCATGCAACATCTCCAAAAAGTCTTGGACCTTCACCATTTGGTGCAACATCCAGTTGTTGATGAAGTGTCACTCCTATTATTATTGACTGCCTCGACTGGAGCACCTCTCGCACAAGGGAACAACTGGCGTCTACTTCAACAGCATCAGGGATTATTTTGAAGATGTTGCGTGCCACATTCGAGAAATTGACATACTGTCAGTGTGTTTCTTCCTGCTGGCATCACCAGTCAGTGATACCATGTAAGCACAATAAAGTTCTATTCACAATTGGGTCCGAGTGGTAATGATTAATATTCTGATTACTTATCCCCCCGTTCTATGGGAATACAAGAGGTGTATTTAAAAGGATTCTGGCGGCTGTCAATAAGCGTGCGGCACGATAGCCTAGTTTGGGTGTGACTTTGGCCACTTTGTTAGGCATGCAGTCTTCATCATTGTCGCAGGACAAACCATACGGATCTTAAGAAGATTGACTAGATCCAGATACAATACCAGATGAGACATGATTGTTGTTTGGTAAGCTTTCAGGTTTGATTACCAGCAAACGGCTATGCTCAGTACATTATTCATTCTCCACATACTCCTGATCAGCCTTCTGTGTTTTGGTAGTATAAGACATCTTGTCTCCAGGGTTAATATCCATTCCCTTGTGCCACTTCCTACGCAATGCCAACTTCCACAAATAATCAAGGATATTGGCCAAAATGAGAAGCTTACCAGTTGTAGACACAACTTCAGTATCATATATGGTTAGTTTCTGCCACACAAACTTCACGGCAAAGTATAAGTCTTTCTTCCACTTAGTCTTCTTGATAACTAAAGCTTGCATGACTCCATTCATATGATTGAACATGTCATTGTACACCGTGATGATGTCTGGCAGAGTGACGGTATGCCTTTTTCAACATCCACATGGTCCTGTACCGGAATGGCCGTAACTCTTCCAAGACATACTTAATGATGGTCCTTGCATCCTGTGTTGTGATGACTGGCCCGTAATCGCTGTAGGTTGCATTGTTTAGCCACTTGCGGGTGAGCTCTCATAATCAGTAGGCTCAGTCAATCAACTCCATGGTCGATATCCACCATGTCTTCGTTTCCAGGATTGGTAGTACTTCAATTCGTACTTAAGCTTTTTGAAAGTCAATGCACTTGTTTCAACAACCAGGTGTCAGCATAATCAATCCGGCAACTATTCTCTGCTATAGGAATGTCTGTTTCAGCACTTTCAAAATATCTTGAAATACGTACTTTCTGGATTATCTTTGCTACATCTGGCCTCATGAGGAACACGTTGTTGATTCTAGCATTGCCCTCATTCGAAGTGACTGACTTTTCCCAATGTCTTTTCTCTGAGTCTCTACACATTGCTGATCACGTTCATGGGCTTCCCAAAGCTATGTGTGGCAAGTTACACCTAGACTGTTCATACATATACCCAAAGCAAGCTGAATGCCGTGAGCTATGCATCGTAAGTGGTTTCTCAATGCAGGCCACTTGATTCTGGTGGCCTCAAGGGCTGATTTTGATCAGTGTGTGTCCTCGAGTAATTTGAGGAATAGTTACCTTTTGGGATTCCAGGGAATTGACTGTCAGTCACCTCAAAATAATCAACAACTTGCTTCAAATGTCCAGCAATCTGTCCTCCAGTATGTGGACCCTGGACGTAAAAACCTTAATGAATCTTCGAAATCAGAACAGACTGGGCTATCAACCTCAGCACAAGCCAGGTGCACATTTCAGAAATCCCAATTTCAATTCATATTGTAGGCAATGACCAACGTTGTTGCTACTTTGTTTGTTGAGGTCCATCTGTCCAAAGCTAAACTACAATTCTTGCTTTACAGGAATTGGTTCTTAATTGCATCAGCGGTGAGTGCTTGTTCCCTGCAAAAAATGTTGCTCAACGTGCTGCATGATGGTAACACCAGCTTGCTTCGTAATGCATTGTACACATGTTGTTGCTGATGGTTTCTTATAGTATTCCATAGAATATGAGCCGAAACAAAACTTAATATGCAATAGTGATTCTAGGTGTCTTGGTGAAATTTGGAAGTTTGAAAGTCCTTGGCTGCCAGTTTAGAGTGGTTTGTCTGACAATTCAGTGAATATGCTTAAAACATAAATGCTAACTATGAATTACCTATGAGAACTTACAATCAGAATACCTCAACTTCCTTGCCTCATGAGTATGGACAAAGCTGTTTTATTGACTGTTAAACTAGGTAATTGGTTTACTTCCGACTATGTTAATTCATTTAGCTTTGCGATCTGTGGGTTTTCCATCAAGTGTTTACCCATTGAGCTGGTCCCATGTTCTGCAGGATCGCAAAGAACTTGATGGCAAACAATACATGTGATGCCAAGGCTGCCAGTCTCCTCAATTCCACAGTGTAATTATAATCACCACGAAGGCCCATGTCTATACTCATTCCAAGCAATAGTTCACTTTGACCCTACATTCATTGCAGCCCACCAAGCATTGAGTATAATTGACAATGAAAGGTTGCATAAATCGTGAATCATGACATGTTCAGTATTGGAAGATATCCCAACCTGTTGTAACATGTTCTTAAATAAGGTTCAATTGGACGTTGCATAAGGAAATTGCAATCTGGGTTATTCGACATGTATAACTGTCAAATGATACATTATAGTCGGGTAGACCGCTGGTTCTTCAATATTACCTTTAGAGGTACAAGCAAGAAAAAAGTCAGACCTGTGAGACATCGCATGCATATTTGTGAAGTTGAATACAAGGACATACAAATAGGTATGTGCACATGGGCCTATAGAGCTATACGCAGCTGGCCGCCGGCCAGTCGATGGAGCTGGTCCTATTCCTGCCCACAGGCTTCGCTGGCATACCGGTACTGAATACAGTATGAATATTATAACTGAGAGCACGCTTGAGAGCCCGCTGGCGCTTAAGAGCCAGCTCGAGAGCGTACTTGGGAGAGCCACGCCGAAGAGAGCCGCACTTCGGAAGGAGTAGCGTTTTCCACGCGAAGCTTGGGGCCGATTGATAACTCTGAGTTTGTGGAAGCTTTGACGTTGACGTTGACGTAGCCAACCTACTTGTCTAAGTGCTTCCGGTACTATCACCTCACCATCACCGTCACCATCACCATCGCCATTGCCATCATCGCCATCAGTCCAGGACGGAGTGCGCACACAAACGCCTATAATTGGTGAGAAGTAGGCTGCAGAATCCGCTGGAAAATCTGAGTCGGAGATCTGCGCTCCCCAAGATCCAATTGTCTACCTGTCCTGTAGAATCTAAGTCAGTAATTATCAACACCATGACAGTGAGACATCGTGAGATCTTGTTGCGGTGGGTGTGCTTATGTTAAGGTTCAGACTGTGACATCAACTGATGTCATGATATCGGCCATCATACCCCCGCCCACCACACGCCTCACCCACTTGGCGCCAGGCGCCTGCAACTCAACGAGTCTCTGCATCCCAGCCAAATTGATAACCTCCACTTAAAAGCACTGCTTGGGAGCGTACTTGGGAGCATGTAGTGACCAGCAAGCTGTAGTGTGTCATCGAGTGCAATCGGGTGCGTACGTGGGAGTGTAGTTGGGAGTGTGCTTGGAAGAGTACAACCAAGCAGGCTGGGAGTACACAATCGAGTGCAATTGGGAGCATACCTACCAGCGTGCTTGAGAGCGTAATTGGGAGCGTACAGCCAATCAAGCTGAGAATGTGTAATCGAGAGGTACTTGGGAGCGTATAGTAAATCAATCAGGCTGGAAGAGTGCAATTGAGTGCAATCCGGAGAGCACTTGAGAGCATACAGTGGCACAGGCAGTAGTGTGCAATCGGGAGCGTACTGCACAGCGTACTGCAGTCAAGTGAACTTCACAATGTGGAATTGATCGTACTTGGGAGCGTGCAATGAAGTACATTTAGAAGCTTGGATTCAAGTGTTGTATATAGCGTCAAGCATAGTATTCAGCACTGATAATTGCATGTGTATCATATGGATTACCAAAAGCAGCTTCTCTATGAGCTGCTCGTCACGTATGGTCATTTTTGACGGTGAGGGTGTTGAATTGCATATTCGGTAACCGTGATTTCGTATTCCTTAGACTTCTGTCTCATCCTGATAATTTTGTCTTTTAGTATTGATAGTTAGATACAAGTTACGGTGGCGGCTTCGCCGCCCTTTGGAGGTACCCAGATAGATCATCTCCAGCTCAACTCCCAGGTATACCTTACCCCTGGCTTTCAAGTGCTTGGACGGTACCAAAAGTTGGGCACACTTCCAGATATCATCAGCAAAAGTGCAAATCGACTATACACTGCACTATTTGAACATGTGCACCCGCGCAGCTCATAGCAAGCTTCCCGTGAACCCCTGTGATGCATAGCTTATAGTCATGTATAGTCGATTCATAGATATGTGCGCGTGGGCCTATGGAACCATATACGGCTAGCAGCTGGAGATAGACCTATACCAGTCTTCACTGTTATACCGGTACTGTACACTATCGCTGAGAGTCCACTTGGGAGCCTGCTTGAGAGCCTGCTTGAGAGCCTGCTTGAAAGCCTCTTCAAAAGCCTGCTTGAAAGCCTTCTTCAGAGAGCGTCGCATCGGGAGGAGTACAGTTTTCCACCGGAAGCTTTGGCCGATGGAAGAGTCTGAGTTACTGGAAGCTTTGGCTAACGGGCTCTAAGCCTGTTGATGCTTTGACTTGGACATTGACGTAGCCAATCTACTTGACTAAGTCCTTTTGGTACCATCACCATCACCATCATCACCATCACCTTCATCACCATAAGCCCAGGACCGGATGCGTATACATAAGTCCAAAATCGATGGGAAACTGGCTGCAGATTCTGCTGAGAAAACTGAGTTGGAGATCTGCTCTCCCTGAGATCCAATTGTCTACCTTTCTTGCAAAATCTAAGACTGCAATTGTCAACACCATGACCTTGAGGTATCATGAGATCTTGTCATGATGGTGGCCACACTAAAGATAAGGTTTAGACTACTATATTGATGTATGTGATGACTTCAGCCAATATATGCTGCCTGCCACCAGCCACATGCCACACGCCACATGCCGTCCACCAAACACCTCACGCTATACTCTACAACTCTCAGTGCCTGACGTCTGCAACTCAGCAAGTCTCTGGATCGAGCATGCAGGAGAATACATGGGATCATATAGTCAAGTGAGATTGGGAGTGTCTTTCCTGCTGAGAGTGTACTTGGGAGCATACAGCCAAGTAGGCTGGGAATGTACCATCAAGTGCAATTGGGAGTGTACTTGAGAGCGTCTTGAGAGCTGAATTGGAAGTGTACAGTCAAGCACACTGGGAGTGTGCCATCGAGTGCAATTGGGAGCATCCTGGAAAGAATGCCCAGGAGTGTACTTGAGAACATACTCCGCGGTGTACTTGGAAGTGTACTCAGAGTGTATTTGGGAATGTCTTGAAAGCTTACTTGCGAGCATATAGTCAAGCAGGCTGGGAGTGTACTTGAGGACATACTCAGAGTGTACTTGGGAGTGTCTTGAGAGCTTACTTGAGAGCGTAAGCCAAGCAAGCTGGAAGTGTACCATTGAGAGCAATTGGGAGTATACTTCAGAGTGTACTTTTGAGTATACTTGGGAGCATGCAATGAAGTTCATCTGGGAACTTGCTTTCAAGTATGTTGTATGTAGCATGATGTATACTATCCAGCACACAAAATCACATGGGTATCATAGTAATGTAGTCAACATGTAGGTCCATAGTACTTCATAGTGCCACGCGTCAAATATGCTATGAATTACCGTCTGAATAACAGCTTCTCTATGAGTTACATGTTGCTTAAGGTCATTTTTCCCGGTGGAGATACAATATGAATTTTTCCACCACCCTGTGTACACTCAACTCCAACTTCTACAGTATACCCACTGTACAGGTCCCAAGCCCACTAGTATATCTCTCCAAGCCTCTGTAAGTTGGTACTATTTCTATGGCCAGAGCAATTATTTTCAGCTGAAAAGAAGCTTTCTGTTCAGCTATTTGAATTATTTGAAATCCAATGATGTCACCAAGTTTTGCTCTGATCACAACATGTTCTAGGGATGAAACATTCATAAATAGGTCCTATTTCACTTCCCAGTTGCCAATTTACTCCATTGCAAATTCTCCTCATACTACTGTAAAAAAACATTACAATACAGGTATTAATCCACAACTACTCACCCAATATTCAAAATATCATGAATGTCAACCTGGGATGTGAAAGCAGGTAGAGTTATACACATTTCATGTATACCACACTTTGTTGTCAGAGTGCAACTTGCAGACTTAAATTAGTGGGTCATTTTTAATTTGAGTTCTTGTGGTTTATACTTGCCACTCTCAGCCACTCAGCCACTCAGCCACAGAATTCTGACCAATAAGAATCGAAAAAGACACATGTCATATGCTTATATGAATAATAGCTCTCCTAGTATCACTAGGCAGTTTTTAGTATTTATATCATGTAGAGTGCGGAGAGAACTAGACGGAAACTAGTTTTCAGCTTTAAACAAGCTGCTTTGCAAAAGCGATAGTTAGTAAGGGTTTGAATGTAATAACTTTATAGCTTGTAGAGACTTCCTCTAATAAGTTGTATCGGGGAAGAGTGTAGAAAAGAGATTTTTCTCGTGCCCAGACTGACAACGTAAAATTTGTGCAACATGAGCTTGCGCGCGGGGGGGTCCCAGCACGATTCAAGAAAGTGGTAAGGCTGCATTAAGTTGCGGAGCATGTTGTCAATCGCAAGCTGCCAGCACGAATTTATTGCATATAACTATAGGTCTCAGCCGGAGATGAGTTTTGTATGACCGGAGATGACTGTTGACTCTAATACGGGCTGATGGCATTCAGCCGTGCTTACACTTCATAAATATGGCCTTGTAGCCCTCTTGATAGTACACAATCAAGCTTCTCTATCTCTACTATTCAACAGAATTGCTGAATGGCAACGCGATCACATCTCTGAATCTAATCAGTATAATCAATGCCCTCTTCTCAACACGCCCACGTAGACTAGCCGCTTCGAAGGAGCTTGGGAGAGACAAATGAGAGCTAGTGAGAGCACCCTGCAGCCACGATTTCTTAACCATATTCCCTAACAAAAAGTTGTCACTGGTGGTTCTGTTCTGCCGCAGGTTTCTGGTTCGCCGGGCAGGTACTCTTCTTTAACGTAGTACTTAAGAGTACGGTACCCTCGGAACATGCACAACAGAGCGACAGGAGGTTGGCAGAATACGAATAACCAGCGTTTCGGTGTCAGTCAGTTCAACTTCTGTGTTCTATAAATTTCTTACACGCTGTGACTGGTAGTTCCGTTGATATACAGCGAATCACAGAACAGAGCCCCAGGCTTAAAAATACTTGGCATTAACCATGGCGAGAGTGAATGATGCGGAAAGAAAGCGGACTCCCAACTTCAGAGCTTCAGGCTAGTTACCTAGATGTTTGTGCAATTTCTTGACTTTAGAGGAAGGAGTTTTGGAGCTCATGCTACAGCACAAACTCTAAGGTCGCCGTGTTTTAGTCGTCGGACGCCGGATGGGAACACGGACGGTGGACACTAATATCTTATCAATCGCATCTTGTCACTCCCTCACAAGGTATACCCCACATTTCGTCTCCTCCCGGGGTGTTATTGCAAACTCTACCGGGCTCATTGTAACCCGCAACTACCGTGCATTGTACTCTACAATTGATCCGGCAGATACATAAGTTGGAGGAGCTCATACTACTTCACCCATCGCGAACACGAAACACTAATGTGTTGGGATTACATGGTACTAATCTCTATCATTCATCATTCGCTATGCTATAAAATTTATGTGTACTTCTACCGAAAACGCACCACCCTACCTCAAAAAATCGAGAAACAACATATAGCCCTATATGTACGAGACATGAAATTGTTTTACACCCCCGGCAGGCACG